>Ga0255783_10000085_pt1 | contig 95859 bp, 95 predicted proteins | sample 011ome_22_FD_179981 | JGI IMG/M metagenome (GOLD analysis project Ga0255783, IMG submission 179981) | Coastal salt marsh microbial communities from the Groves Creek Marsh, Skidaway Island, Georgia - 011507BT metaG (version 2) | ecosystem: Environmental > Aquatic > Marine > Intertidal zone >... | reverse complement strand
GAGCGAATGGTTCTTGATCGGTGGTTTTCAGATTTGGTAGCCATCATCTTTGCAAACCATTCCATGGCTACGGTCTGAAAGCTGTTTTCCGTGGCTTGTCCCTGTGCGGCTTTCTGTGCGCGTTTAACGTCATTTGGGTCTACACCGTTGCCGATTAGCTTGCGGGCTTCGTCGCGTTTCTCTCTGGCTTCCTTCAGTCCAGTTTCAGGGTGCACCCCCAAGGCTAATACTTTCTCCTTTCCGCCAAAGCGATATTTTAGACGCCAGTATTTGCCACCGTTGGGCATGACATTGAGATAAAGCCCTTTCTCGTCAGATAGCTTGTATGGCTTGTCTTTGGGTTTGGCCTGATTTGCTGTAACGGTTGTCAGTGGCATGGCTGGCTCCTCTATCCCTTTCCTGGGTGTTGGGGGTATCAGTGATCTTGATATGGGATAATACCCCCAAAAATACCCCCGTGTACCCCCAGATGGTAGTGGACACAAGTAGACAATGCTAGACGATAAGACATAAAAAAGCCCCGAATCTCGGGGCCTTGTGGACATCTATGGATGGTGCTAGATGTCGAATTGGTGGAGGCGGCGGGAATTGAACCCGCGTCCGTCAGTCCGCTGCCAAAGGCTCTACATGCTTAGTTCAGTCTATTATATTTAACTGCCTACAGCCCGGCTGACAGGGCGCGCAAACAGCGATTCCGGTTAATGTTTAGCGAATCCACCCCGAACAAACTTCATCGCGATCTTGTGAGTATGACACCTGAGTGCTTCGCCGCTACCCGAAGGTAGATGAAGCGCTGGACGCACAAGCACGGCTCCAGTCAGATGGCAATCTACCGTTTCTTAGGCGGCGAGTGCGTAGTTGTCGTCGTTGGCAACTAATAGTTTGCGACTTTGGATTAACGAGATTAGTCACCATCTCGGCATGCACCTTGGGTTTTGTAACCGGCGTCGAATCCAAAACGCCCCCAAAGATGGTTGTAGTATTACAGACTGTACATATTAGCACAGGTTGTACTGTGCTAATTAGACCATATGCCCTTTATTAGGTTTAGAAAGTTTGCTGAATGACAACTATTCTTCGATAACTTGAGCTTGTATATAGTTTTGAATACCCATTTTTTCTATTAGGCCGAGTTGTGTTTCGAGCCAGTCTACGTGTTCTTCCTCAGATTCCAGAATTGAATTGAAAATGTCTCTACTTACAAAGTCTTTTATTGATTCAGCATAAGTAATGGCTTCTCTCAATACAGGCAAAGCTTCCATTTCTAATTTGAGGTCGCATTCCAGCATTTCCTTGGTATTTTCTCCAATATAGAATTTGCCAAGGTCTTGCAGGTTTGGCAGACCCTCTAGAAATAAAATACGCTCAGTAACAGTGTCGGCATGTTTCATTTCGTCAATGGATTCGTGGTATTCCTTTTCAGCAATTTCCTTTAAGCCCCAATCTTTGTACATTTTGGCATGAAGAAAATACTGGTTGATGGCTTTTAGCTCATTCCCTAGGACTTTGTTTAAATACTCGATGATCTTTTTATCACCTTTCATGAGGGTTCCTTGTGAGTCGATATTTTTAATCACTAATCTTATTAGTGATGTTTGATAGAGGGTAGATATTAATGTCAGTTTAGCCCAACCTGGTTTCTCTTGTTACAAAAAAAGGGACCTTTAAAGATCCCTGAAATTTGCTGTTAAGGTGATATATAGGAGGAGAGAGGGTTAAGCGTAACTTGGTGATACCATCGCATCGTAACAATTAAGGTCTTCCAGCGTTTCTTTAAGCACAGCGTTTGCGTGGGGGGCACACTTACCACATTGTCCTGTGGCTCCAGTACATTTTCTTAAAGATCTCAGGTTAGTTACGCCTTCATATGCGGCATTACGGATATCCTGATCAGTGACGCCTCTACAGTTACATACATACATGAACTTGTACCTATTGCTCGATTGCTGCGATGTTGGTTGATACTTTAATATAAATGATAATGATTATCAATAGTTTTTCTAATAATAAATCTCTTGAGGTATTAGAGCCTTTATTTAGAGAGCAAAAGAGAGGGAGAAATAGGGTATTTAATCCAGGATGTTCAGCTGATGATTGGTTCGCCATATCAGTATAGCTAGCATGGATTTACATGACTGACTTCTATATTGAGGTCAGAGTTTGGCTCTTTAATTAGGAGGGTGGTGAGAGGTTTAGTGTTGTTATGATTTGTTCCGAGCAGGCATCCTTCTACACCAATATACAGTAAAAGAAATGCTGTAAGTGAGCACTAACTTTCTTTTATGCTTTGGAACTATAGTGTCTAGGTAAGGCTATCCATAAAAGTGAGGGTGGCTAATAACTCGCCTACTAAGAGCAGATGTTGTGAGAGTGGTGAATGAACACTAGTTGCCGTGGCGCATAAGGCGTTCTTTCTGCCGTTTCCAGTCACGGTCTTTTTCTGATTCTCGCTTGTCGTGAGCTTGTTTGCCTTTTGCCAATGCTATTTCACATTTAACTAAATGGCCCTTCCAGTACAGGGCAGTTGCAACACAGGTATACCCTTTTTGATTCACAGCACTGAATAGCCTGCTAAGTTCTTTTTCGTGGAGTAGCAGCTTTCGGGTTCGTGTCGGCTCAGTCACATAATGGGTCGAAACAGTGTTGAGTGGAGTTATGTGCGCGCCGATTAAAAAAGCTTCTCCATTTTTAAGAAAAACATAGCTATCGGTAAGTTGGGCTTTACCTGCTCGTAAGCTTTTCACTTCCCAGCCTTGAAGTGCCAGACCGGCCTCAAATTTCTCGACTATATGGTAATCATGACGTGCTCTTTTGTTCTGAGCTATGGAGGAATCTGTTTGTTTATTTTTGGGTTTCTTAGCCATGGGGAGGGATTATAGGGATTGCTTGTTCACACGCCTATGATTTTGTGCCGTTACTTTGATGTATTACAGCTTAGAAGCGGCCTCTCTAATTTTGTGAGATTGCTGATATGACAATTTGTTTGGAGTGGTTACAATTCGAGGCATGTTGTATGGATATAAAAATAAAAACATGTGCAGCTTTGTTGTTGGGCAATGCTCATTCTCAAGCGAGTATATTAAAGCGAGTGCATTAGGGGTGGCTCAGTGAATAGTATAAGAGGAATGCATGGGGCCTGGAGTAGCCGCTGGACTTTTATACTTGCAGCGACAGGTTCAGCCGTTGGTTTAGGTAATATATGGAAATTTCCTTACATCGCAGGTGAAAATGGCGGTGGTGCTTTTGTTCTGGTTTATCTCCTTTGTATTTTGATGGTAGGTATACCCATTATGGTGGCTGAGGTCATGCTGGGCCGCTGTGGCCGGCATAGTCCCATCAATACCATGCGTTATCTGACAGAAAAAGCAGGGTTACATGGCGCCTGGAATGCTATTGGTTGGCTGGGTGTCGTTGCTGGCCTGATGATACTGTCTTATTACGCTGTTATTGCGGGATGGGCACTCCACTATATTGGTCATATGGCTTCAGGTACTTTTCAGGGCGTCACAGCTGAGCAGGCCGGTATAATTTTTAATGCGTTGCTGGCAGATCGAGATACCTTAATTTTTTGGCAGACAACCTTTCTATTACTTACGGTAACCGTTGTTATTGGTGGTGTGACTAAAGGGTTGGGTGTGGCAGTTCGTATTCTGATGCCGCTGTTGTTTGTGCTCTTGGTATTGTTGCTGGTCTTTGGTTATCGGCAGGGAGATTTTGCTCGCGGGTTTAGTTTTTTGTTCAGTTTTAATTATGAGGCGCTGACGTGGGAAGGTGTCTTGGAAGCTTTGGGGCATGCGTTCTTTACCCTGAGTTTAGGGATGGGAGCCATTATGGCCTATGGTGCCTATATGCCGGAACATGCTCGAATTGGTCGTACCGTGGTGGCAGTAGGTTTTTTGGATACGTTGATCGCATTAGTGGCCGGGCTAGCTATTTTCCCTATTGTTTTTGCTAATCCAACAATTGAGCCAAGTTCTGGCCCCGGGTTAATGTTTATCAGTTTACCCGTAGCATTTGGTAATATGCCCGGCGGATTATTGTTTGGCAGCGTATTCTTTGTGCTAGTAACACTGGCAGCATGGAGTTCAGCGATTTCTTTGATTGAACCAGCCGTTGCGTATTTGGTGGAGTCGAGAAACTTCCATCGTATTACAGCCAATCTATTGTTGGGTATGCTTGCCTGGGTGGTTGGATTGGGTAGTGTACTGTCATTCAATGTCTGGTCAGAAAGTCGAATAGCAGGATTTAACTTTTTTGAGTTTATGGATTTCCTCACCTCGAGTGTGATGCTGCCCCTTACAGGATTATTTATTGCTATTTTTGTGGGTTGGATAATGCGCCCACAGTCAGTACGTGATGAATTGAGTGATGAGTCAGACAGGGTGTTTTGGTTATGGTGCATGATAGTCCGATATATTTCGCCGCTGGCTGTTTTGGTGGTGTTTGTTATGGGTATATATAAGACATTTAGTTAGTGTGAATAGGCCCAAATGTTAACAATAATAAAACGAAGTGCGCTGGTTATGTTCTCAGCGCAACAGATGTTCGACTTGGTCAACGATGTGGCCAGCTATCCTGAGTATATGGACAATTGTGTGGGCACTGAGGTGCTTGAACAAAGTCAAGATACTCAAGGTGAAGTCACAATGGTCGCTAGGTTGGATTTAAAAAAAGGTGGTATTAGCTACAGTTTTACTACTTGTAATACATTGGTTCCGCCTGACAGTATTAGTATGAACCTCCAGCAAGGGCCGTTTAAGCGGCTTTCTGGGGGTTGGAGCTTTAAGGCCTTAACCGATTCTGCGTGCAAGGTAATGTTGGATCTGGAATTTGAATTTAATAGCATGTCGGTGGGATTTGCTTCGTCGGGATTATTTACTTCGGTAGCGAATAATTTGGTGGATGCTTTGGCTAAAAGAGCACAAGAGGTGTATGGATAGTGGGCGAAATAGTGGCCGAAAAAGAATTAATTATTGTTGAGGTAGCCTATGCGCTACCCAATCGACAACAGTTGACTGAATTGAAAGTGCCTTATGGGACAACAGCATTTGAAGCTGTGGAGCAATCTGGCATTGTTGAGCAGTTTCCCGAAATAAACCTTGAAGATGCAAAAATGGGTATTTTTGGCCAGGCTCTAGGGACTAAAGGGCTAAAGCCGCCCAAAGAGCATGTTTTGGAGCCAAAGGACAGGGTGGAGATTTATCGCCCGCTTATTGTGGATCCTAAAGAGGTGCGTAAGCGTCGAGCAGCAAAAGCCAAGGCTGGTGCTGGAGAAGGCTAGCCTTCAACGGCATTGCTTGATGTGTCGCCTATTTCTGAATCTGAATTACTTATGTCAGAGTCGCTATCGTTGTCCGAGCTCTCGGCAGCGTTCTCTTCAGGCGTTCCACCTGGGATGAAGTCACCACGCAGGCCGACAAGTACATCGTCCTGAAAAAAGATAGCAACACGTTCGCGAACCTCACCGCTTCTGTCGGCGGGATTCAGGCTATAAAAATAATCCCAGCGATCTTGGCTGAATGTATCAGCGATTAGGGGGGTTCCCATAATAAAGCGCACTTGGGACTTGGTCATGCCAGGCTTTAGCTTGTCAACCATTTCTTGAGTGATGACGTTGCCCTGTTGGATATCAAATTTGTAGATGCTGGGAAGCTTTGGCATGGTGAAGTCAAAGCTCGGCATTTCAGGCATAGACAGCTTCGAGCATCCTGAAAGAGTCATGGCCAATGCCAGGCAACATACTATTCGTGCAGTAAAATGCATTATGGGGTTCCAGTCATATCCGCGAAGGGCGATAATACCGAATCCATCCAATGTATAGAAGGGCTCATAACGGAATGAATCATGAAAACCGTGAATTGCGTGAAGCAGGATTAAAAGTTACTGCGCCACGACTTAAGATTTTACACATTCTAGAAGGTTCTACAGAGCTTCACTTGAGTGCTGAGGATGTCTATCGGAAGTTAATTGAGGCTGATGAGGATGTAGGGATCGCAACGGTCTATCGCGTTCTTACCCAGTTTGAGACAGCCGGCCTCGTGACTCGCCATAATTTTGATAATGGCCCCGCCGTTTATGAAGTTGAGCGTGGTGGCCACCATGATCATATGGTTGATGTGGATAGTGGCCAAGTGGTCGAGTTCCACAGTACAGAAATTGAAGAGTTACAAAAGCGTATTGCTAAAGAGCATGGTTTTGAACTGGTATGCCACAATTTGGTACTTTATGTGAGGCAAGCGGATTAGTCGGTATTTATGTTGGTGTAAGAAAGTTACGCTTGTTTTATTTGATTCCTGCCGCCTTGTTTGGCTCGATACATGGCTTCGTCGGCTTTCTTCAATACGATATTGAAGTCTAGGGCAATTGTTGAATCCGCTACGCCCATACTAACAGTTGCTCTAATATCACCTTTACGGCGAGAAGCACCGCGTTTTTTCTCGCCTTTATTCTGAACCCAGGGGCGATTTTTCCTATCCCTAGCGGTCATATCATATTCAGAAATAGTTTGTCGCAGGGTTTCTAAGTGATCGAGAACCTGTTCTTGGGTTCGACCTCTAAACAAAATACAAAATTCTTCGCCACCAAAACGATAAGCCTTTCCACCACCGCTGACTTGGTTAAGTTTCGAGGCGATAGCTCTCAAGACTTGATCGCCTAAATCATGGCCGTGTTGATCATTAATTTTCTTAAAATGGTCTACATCAACCATCGCTAAAGCGTAGTGATTTCCTGTATTACGTATGTCTCTCAAAAGTGCACGACGATTGGGGATTTGTGTAAGTTCATCGCGATAAACCATGTTTAGTCGGCTGTGAGTTTGATTAATAATTAATAACAAACCTGAAACAGAAAACATGGTGGCGGATATGTGCGAGGTCTGAAACCAGGCGAGGGTAATGAAACTGAATGCGATGCAGCCAGGGAGGCTGCTGTCTAATATCTCTTGTTTGAGAAAAGGAATTGCCAGGCTGGCAATGAACATAGCGACAAACAATAAGCTGGCACTGCTGGAGATCTTTAATCCAAAAAACGTACTTTGATGGAGCTCTGGAAGTAATTTTGCAAACCAGAGGGGGTGCCACTGAAACAAACTGGCAACAATCAATGCAAAGATGGAAATAAAAGCAATTAAGATTAAAACCCCCATATGCCGCCAACCCGTATTGGGTAGTATGGCTAGTGTGCCCAACAATATGGGGAGTCCAAGGGAAATCAGGCCAAATACTTGTCCTGCGGGTTCTGTATCTAAGGGTGCTTGCAGGTATGTTCTTATCAACCAGAAGCCCATGAGCATGAGTAAAGCGGTACCCAAATACCGAGAATTATTTGCTAATAAAGCAACAAAGGCGGCTAATCCACAGAGCACATAGGGCAATTGCCCCAACATGGAAAGTTGCTCGTTTCCCAGAGCAGGGGTATACCATTTAATGATGCCTGCGAGAATGAGGCAAAAGAGCGGGGGAAGTAGGCGAATGATTATTTGTGACATAACCTGTTGAATTAATAAGCCTTGCCCCGGATAGTGATGGTTAGTCTATGATTTTGTGGCGGCATCGTAAACATCTAGATGGCAACTACTGTTGCTGATGACCGTTGTTTGATGATTATTGTTTGGCAGTAGTGATAATTGATGAATATGGTTTTGAGTTTGTGGAGTAAGTGAGTTGAGTCATTTTTATAAGGGACTAGCCTGTTTTTTTCTCCTTTTCTCTGGCGTAGGGCATGCCGGTGGATTCTGTTTGTTGGCTGCAGAAAATTATTATGAACAGCTGTATTGTGAGGTAAAGGCCCAAGGGCAAGGCAAACGGCTGCCATCGTTTTATGATTTTAAAAAAAACAATGAGCAGACTCAGGCTTTTCTGTTAATGCGCCCTGCAGCGAAGCTGGGTATTCAGGTTGTGAAGCCCAAGTTAGCTGTGTCGAAGCCTGTCCAGGCAAAGCAGTCTGATCATAAATCAGGGGAAGCTGCCCTTGTTATTGAAAAGTCTGCTGTAAATCGCTCTGCCCTTGCCCGCTCTGACTCTAAAGCCAGTCCTTTTGATGGATGCCTCCTTCAGGAAAGAAAAATTCAATGTGATGGTGTGAGTTATGGCCTGGTTGGCAATCTTTCCAATAAGAGGCTTTCCAAAGGTGTACTTGATGGAAAGAATAAGATGAATATTCCAGGCTACCAGGGTAAGTCTGATGACCGGCAAGCCCTTGCTGGGTATTTAGCGAAAGCCTATGGCCAGTATATTTTGAAGATGTTGGAGATAGGTTTGGGTGGCTCGACATTTACCTACAACAAGTTTGTTTATCTTTATTACGACGTTTCAGAAAAGGGTATAGATTTTAGTCAGCGGTTTGAAACTATGTTTGGGTATTTAAAACAGGACAAGAAAAACTTGGCCGTTAGTGAAAAACTTCCTGAGACCGTGTACCTGAAAAAAGAACGATGTGATTGGTTGAAAGAAAACGGTGGTGTGTGATGGCGGGCAAAAGAACTATGTGTTCCAGCGTTATTGATGCCATTGGCTTTTGTTATCACTAGTTTATTTAGTGATACAAAGTTTGGTGACAGAAAGCCCCGCAGATTTACCTATTGCTTTTGTGGTTTTCCGGTGAGATTTGGTGATGTCGTCATGTGAAGTGTGTCGACATAGTTGGTAAGCCGGAGCAAAAGGTAAATTGGGGGAACAAGTGTAAATTATGTTCTATCAGGTTTTTTCTAGACTAGTTCTTGTTCTAAATTGTATTGGCAACAACAATCAGAATAAGCATAACGGCAAACCCGCCAAGAATAAGCTTTCCTACAGTGGCCAATGTGGCTGTATCTTCAGAGTCCATCGTTGAGTACCTCCCACAGTACTTTATTCATATAAGTTGATAAAATTTCTAATGCACAGCAAGTGCTAAACCCCTATCTAATGTAGGGGTAATTAAATGTAGAGGTTCTGCGGGGTTTTTTGGTTGATCTGGATCAATTGTTAGGCGTTGTATCGCCTATATAGAAAGGATGGAATTATTTGTTAGGAAATATGTTTTATCTACATATTATTCAGCTGGTTAAGTTGATTCGAGCATTTCTTTGGCATGGTTAAAGGTTGTGTCTGTTATCTTCTCTCCTCCAAGCATGCGGGCTATTTCATTTGTTCTGTCGTTATCTGAAAGTATTTTAACCTGACTGTGAGTGCTGTTGTTCTTGGTGCTTTTACTGACAAATAGATGATGGTGAGCGCATGCTGCAACCTGAGGTTGATGGGTGACGCAGAGCACTTGCTCGCGTTCGCCGAGTTGACGGAGAAGCTGGCCCACAACATTTGCTGTTGCCCCACCAATGCCAACATCAACCTCATCAAAGATTAGCGCAGAAATAGACGAATTTTTCGCTGCGATTACCTGTATTGCCAGGCTGATCCGGGAGAGCTCTCCGCCCGAGGCAATTTTAGCTAGAGGTTTAGGTTGTTCCCCCGGATTAGTACTAATCAGAAATTCGATCGTCTCTTGTCCATTTGGCCCAAAGTTGTCATTGGGTAATGGAGTCAGGGTAGGTAGGAAGCTTGCTCCAGGCATAGAAAGCGCTTCAAATTGCTGTTCAATAGCTGTAGATAGCTTTGTGGCAGCAGCAGCACGCTTTTCTGTAAGCTCGTGAGATAGGCTTGTGTAGTTGGTTGCCAGGGTTTCAATCTGCTCTTGTAGGGCGGCTGTATCGTTGTCACTTCCTGTGAGTTTGTTGAGTTCTTCTTCTAGAGCCTGTTGCTTTGAAAGGAGTTCTTCAGGGTTAACTTTGTGTTTTCGGGCCAGTTGGAAAATGGCACTTAGGCGTTCTTCAATTTGTTGTAATTTTTCAGGGTTTGCTTCAAAGCTATCCAGGTGATGTTGGATTTCTCTTGCTGCCTCATCAACCTCTATTTGTGCACTGGTCAGTAGCTTTTCAGCCTCTTCAAGGGAGTCTGGTTTGCTCGGCATCTGTTGTAATAGTTGTACGGCTTTATTAAGGGCCTTTTGAAGGTTAAAGGCTTCACCTTCAGAGCAAAGTTGGAGCAGCGATTGGCTGTCTTGCAGAATTGATTCCGCATTGGCTAGAGTTTGTTGCTGTTGCTCCAGTTGGGGTAGCTCGCCTTGTTCTAGAGACAGTTGTTCTAGCTCTGAAAGTTGGAAGCTAAGCAAGTCTCTGCGTGCTATTCGTTCATCTGAATCGTTCTCAAGTTGCTCCAGCTGATCTTTGGTTTCAGCCCATAGGCGGTAATGTTGCTGGGTTTCATTAGCTAGCTCAGAGCAGCCGGCAAAATCATCCAAAATTTTCCGATGGGTTTCTCTGCGTAGAAGGGATTGGTGCTCATGTTGGCTGTGTATATCAATTAGAAACTCTCCCAGCTCACGGAGCTGCTGCATGGTAGCTGGCTGGCCATTGATATAACCTCGAGATCGTCCCTCTTTTGTTAATACTCTCCTGAGTAAATATTCGTCAGTTAAGGTTTTCGAGTTTTGACTTATGGTTTCAAAATCATTGTTTTCTAGCCATTGCCTTACCTGGGGAGAGATGTCCGATTCAAATACGGCAGAGACTTCAGCACGATCACAGTTGTTGCGAATTCTGTCGGTATCGGCGCGATCACCTAATGCCATCGCTAATGCATCCACCATGAGTGATTTGCCTGCGCCAGTTTCACCCGTTAGCGCTGTCATACCTTTGTTGAAGTCCACTTCTAGGTGTTCAACCAGCGTGAAGTTTTTAACGATAAGGGTGGTTAGCAAAGATCTATCCTGTAGAGAGTTGGGTCGGAGTTCCTGTTGCTAATACTATCGAGATTTTTTCGATGCGTCTGCCCTTGAAACTGATTGCCTTGGCCCAATATACCGGTGTGAAACCACAATATAGACATAACTAGGTACTTATTAAGGGAGATGTTGCGTGTCAACTGAAGAGAATCATAGTCAGGGTAAACCAGATCAGGGTGGTCATGATCAGGAATCAGATTTGTCTCAAACTGATGAGCTGAAATTACAAGAGTCTGAAGCAGAAGGTGCGCCAGATGCTGCCAATGTGCTCGCAAAGCTTCAGGAAGAATTAATTGCAGCAAAAGATCAATCGCTTAGAACTCAGGCGGAAATGCAAAATCTACGTCGTCGTTCTGAACGTGATGTGGAAAATGCCCACAAATATGCATTAGAAAAATTTGTAGGAGAATTGCTGCCTGTCGTGGATAACCTGGAGCGTGCGCTGCAGGCGATTGACCAAAATGACGAATCTCTGAAAGCACTAACAGAAGGTGTTGAGCTGACATTGAAGAGTTTTCAAGATGTTTTGGTGCGCTATAAAGTGGAGCCAGTCGACCCAAAAGGGCAGCCCTTTGACCCTGAATTTCATCAGGCTATGAGCATGCTTGAAATGCCCGAGGAAGTACCTAATACCGTCGTGGATGTTTTTCAAAAAGGTTACACCCTTAATGGGCGGTTGGTTCGCCCAGCCATGGTTGTGGTCGCAAAAGCTGCGGCCAGCTAGTTTTTTCTGTTGGTTTAAAGAAAAGACGAAAGTGCTTAAATTTTTTAAGTAAAACTTTTTAGGTAAAGCTTTTAAGTAAATTAGGGGCCAAGGGTTGAAATCCGTTATTGCGGGCCAATATTAGCAACCAGAAGCCATTTTTAAGTAATAAATTAAGTTTTAATCCCGGAGAAGAAACATGGGTAAGATTATCGGAATTGACCTGGGCACAACCAACTCTTGTGTTGCAGTGCTTGAGGGCGACAAGCCGAAAGTCATTGAGAATGCTGAGGGTGGTCGTACTACGCCATCGATTGTTGCATTTACTGATGAAAGCGAAATTTTGGTCGGTCAGGCGGCAAAACGCCAAGCTGTGACCAACCCTGACAATACCTTGTTTGCTGTAAAGCGCTTGATTGGTCGTCGTTTTGATGATGATGTAGTTCAAAAAGACATCAAAATGGTGCCTTATAAAATCGTTAAGGCAGACAATGGTGATGCTTGGGTAGAAGTAAAAGGCGACAAAAAAGCTGCGCCTCAGATTTCTGCTGAAGTATTGAAGAAAATGAAGAAGACTGCAGAAGACTATCTGGGTGAAGATATTTCTGAAGCAGTTATTACGGTACCTGCATACTTTAATGACTCCCAGCGTCAGGCAACGAAAGATGCCGGTAAAATTGCGGGCCTTGATGTTAAGCGTATTATCAATGAGCCTACGGCAGCTGCACTAGCCTATGGCATGGATAAAACTCCTGGTGACCGTGTGATCGCGGTTTATGACCTGGGTGGTGGTACCTTTGATATTTCTATTATCGAAATTGCTGATGTAGATGGTGAGCACCAGTTTGAAGTATTGGCGACCAACGGTGATACCTTCCTTGGTGGTGAAGACTTCGATATGCGTCTGATCGAATACTTGGCCGATGAATTCAAGAAAGAAAGCAGTATTGATCTGCACAATGATCCTATGGCTCTGCAGCGTCTGAAAGAAGCGGCAGAAAAAGCCAAGATCGAGTTGTCATCTAGTCAGCAAACAGAGGTAAACCTGCCTTATATTACGGCTGATGCCACTGGTCCTAAGCACCTGGTTGTGAAGTTGACTCGAGCCAAGCTCGAATCATTGGTAGAAGAGTTGGTTGAGCGTTCTATTGAGCCACTAAAAATTGCATTGAAAGATGCGGGTAAATCCGCTTCTGAGATTGATGATGTGATTTTGGTCGGTGGTCAAACTCGCATGCCAATGGTTCAAGACAAAGTAACTGAGTTCTTCGGTAAAGAGCCTCGTAAAGATGTAAACCCTGATGAAGCTGTAGCTATGGGTGCTGCGATTCAAGGTGCAGTATTGGCAGGCGACGTAACTGATGTGCTGTTGTTGGATGTCACACCATTAACTCTGGGTATTGAAACCATGGGTGGTGTTGCCACACCATTGATTGAGAAAAACACCACGATTCCTTCTAAGAAATCGCAGATTTTCTCAACGGCAGAAGATAACCAGACCGCTGTAACCATTCACGTGGTTCAGGGTGAAAGAAAGCAGGCGACAGGTAATAAATCACTGGGCCGTTTTGACCTGGCTGATATTCCGCCAGCACAGCGTGGTATGCCTCAAATTGAAGTGACCTTCGATATTGATGCCAACGGCATTTTGAATGTAAATGCTAAAGATAAAGCGACTGGTAAAGAGCAGTCGATTGTGATCAAGGCATCTTCAGGTTTGTCTGATGATGAAATTGAAAGCATGGTAAATGATGCTGAAGCGAATGCTGCTGAAGATCAGAAGTTCGAAGAGCTGGTTCAAGCGCGTAATGCTGCAGATGGTCTTGCCCACGCTGCTAAGAAAACTTTGGAAGAAGCGGGTGACAAGGCCTCTGAAGAAGAGAAAACTGCCATTGAAGGAGCGATTGCTGAAGTTGAAGAAGCTGTTAAAGGTGACGACAAAGAAGCAATGGATACCGCAGCGAATAAGCTGTCCGAAGCTTCATCTGCCTTGGCTCAGAAGCTCTATGCTGAGCAGGCTGCAGAAGAAGGTCAGCAGGCAGAAGGAGCTGCTGGTGGTGCCGATACTGCTGGTGACAGTGCAGAAGATGTGGTTGATGCTGAGTTTGAAGAAGTAAAAGAAGACGATAAGAAGTAAGTTTTCAACTTACTTCTTATGGCTGGCTTATAGGAATTAGGGCCAGCAATAATGTCATCGGCAAGCGCGAGCTAGGGGTTAAACCTTGACTCGCGCTTTGCTGCATTTGGCCTTTTGGTTAGATGAATTGGATTTGAAGATCTAAATTTGAGCATCATAAAAACTGCCAGTGTGTTGAATCTGGTGTATTAAACGCAATGTATTAAATTAAGTTCTGCCTTTGGCAGATATCACTGATAAAAGAAGTTGGCTGCGAATGTCTAAACGCGATTACTACGAAATTCTTGGTGTTAATAAGGGTGCGGCTGAGGCTGATATTAAAAAAGCTTATCGTCGTATTGCGATGAAAAACCACCCTGACCGCAACCCTGATAACAAGGAAGCAGAAGACATCTTTAAAGAGGCGACAGAAGCCTATGAGGTGCTTTCTAATAAAGAGAAAAAGGCAGCCTATGATCAATATGGTCATGCTGGCGTAGACCCTAATGGTGGTTTTGGTGGCGGCCCTGGTGGCGGTCATGATAATTTCAGTGATATTTTTGGTGATGTGTTTGGGGACATCTTTGGCGGTAGCGGTGGCGGCAGAGGTCGTGGTCGCGGTGGCCCCATGCGCGGTTCTGACCTGCAATATAACCTTGAGCTGAGCCTGGAAGATGCTGTAAGGGGCAAAACAGTACAAATTAAAGTGCCGACACTTTGTGCTTGTGATGAGTGTAATGGCTCGGGTGCCAAGAAAGGTTCTAAGCCTGCCACCTGTGCTACCTGTGGTGGTCATGGTCAGGTTCGTATGTCCCAGGGCTTTATTTCAGTACAGCAGACCTGTCCAAAATGTCATGGTCGTGGCCAGGTTGTTAGCGACCCTTGTGGTAGCTGTCATGGTCAGGGGCGAATTAAAGAAACTAAAACGTTATCCGTCAAAGTGCCTCCGGGTGTTGATACCGGTGATCGCATTCGCCTGGGTGGTGAGGGTGAGGCGGGTCCTGAAGGTGGTCCAGCTGGTGACCTTTATGTTCAGGTCAATGTACGTGAACATTCGCTATTTCAGCGTGATGGTCGTAACCTCTATTGTGAGGTGCCAATCAGTATTGTTGATGCTGCATTAGGTGGGGAGTTAGAAGTGCCGACCCTGAATGGCAGGGTAAAATTAAAAGTACCGCCGGAGACTCAAACCGGTCGCTTGTTCAGGTTGAAGGGCAAGGGTGTAACTAGTGTTCGTGGTGGTGGTCCCGGTGATTTGCTGTGTCGGGTGGTTCTGGAAACCCCGGTAAACCTCAATAACGATCAAAAAGAGCTTATTCGACAGTTGCAAGATAGTTTGGAAGGTGGGAAGCATTCACCTAAGAAAACATCTTGGTTCGAGGGCGTAAAAAAATTCTTTGATGGATTTACTATCTAGTGCTGGTCATTAGTGGCAGCGCAAAAGTGCGGTTTATATCTTTTTAAATAGCGAGAATAAAAAATGACACGAATTGCAGTGACTGGTGCCGCAGGCCGTATGGGTAAAGCTTTAATAGAGGCTGTGACGATAAGCCCAGAAACTAATTTGACTGCTGCTATTGAGCGACCTGAAAGCACGTTAATTGGTGCTGACGCTGGAGAGCTTGCTGGTATTGGTCATTTGGGCGTTAAGGTTGCAGGTGATCTCGCAGGCGTTGTTGATGATTTTGATGTGCTAATTGATTTTACAGCCCCAGTTGCAACACTTGCTAATGCTGGAGTTTGTGCTGCCCACGGCAAACAGATGGTGATTGGAACCACTGGTTTTACCGATGAGCAAAAAGCTCAGCTACTTGCTGTGGAGAATGACACTGCACTTTGTATGGCGTCTAATTTCAGTACAGGCGTGAACCTCTGTTTTAAGTTGTTGGATGTAGCTGCAAAAGTCTTAGGTGATGACGTTGATATTGAAGTTTATGAAGCTCACCACCGCCATAAGGTTGATGCGCCTTCCGGAACAGCACTTAGCATGGGTGAAGTGGTGGCCAATGCATTAGGTCGAGATTTAAAAGAAGTCGCTGTCTATGGTCGTGAGGGTCAAACAGGTACTAGGGATCGTCAAACCATCGGGTTTGCTACTGCACGTGCTGGCGATATTGTGGGTGATCATACTGTTACATTTGCTGCAGAAGGTGAGCGTGTAGAAATCACACACAAGGCTTCTAGTCGTATGTCTTTTGCTCGAGGTGCGGTGCGTGCTGCAAGCTGGATTGCGACCAAAGAAAGTGGGTTGTTCGATATGCAGGATGTTCTTGGTCTTAAATAGAGGCTTCAAATAAGTAATCTGTTGTGATCCTCTTTTGGGCAAGATTTGGCAATATAAGATCTGCTCTTTCACTTAAGGATTTTCTAGACAGATTCTAGTGCTTAGCCTAAAATGCCTTGTTAGTTTCCGCTGGTACAAAACAGCCTCTAAACATTAGAATTATTGTTAGAGGGATAGCATTGTTGAAAATATGAAAGCGAGGTGAGGCGAGTGGTTTCATCTCGCTTTTTTGCGGCTTAATAGTCTGCCTTTGATCTTTCATAGATGTTAGAAAAGTTTGAACTCCAGAAGTTTTATTATTACCAGTTATCTCTGGTAATTCATTGTAGTAGTAGAGCATTTAGAAATTGAGGAGATTGCATTGAATACCGATACCCATCGGTCCGCTATCCTAGCACTTGAGGATGGCACTGTTTTTAAGGGCATAGCCATTGGTGCTGAAGGTTTTTCCAGTGGTGAAGTGGTATTCAATACAGCATTGACCGGCTATCAGGAAATTCTTACTGATCCCTCCTATGCTCGCCAAATTGTTACCCTGACTTATCCACACATTGGTAATACCGGTGTTAATACTGAAGATGAAGAATCGAGCGGTATTCATGCTGCGGGTTTAGTTATTCGTGATTTACCAATGCTGGCAAGTAATTTCCGTTCCGAGCAAACCTTGGATGCTTACCTGAAGGCCAATAATGTTCTTGGTATTGCAGATATTGATACCCGCGCATTGACGCGTATTTTGCGAGATAAAGGAGCCCAGAATGGTTGCATTATGGCGGGTGAGGTAGATGAGCGGGAAGCTGTGGAGAACGCCCGGGCATTTACGGGTTTGAAGGGGATGGATCTTGCCAAGGAAGTCACCACGTCAGAAACGTATAGCTGGAAAGAAGGCAGTTGGACGTTGGGTAAGGGGCATTCCAAGCCAGGCGATAGCTCATATAAAGAAAAACCTTACAAAGTGGTTGCCTATGATTTTGGCGCCAAGCGAAATATTTTACGTATGTTGGTTGACCGCGGTGCTGATTTAGTTGTGGTTCCTGCAAAAACACCGGCAGCAGATGTGCTGGCGATGAATCCTGACGGTATCTTTTTGTCCAATGGCCCGGGTGATCCAGAGCCTTGTGATTATGCTATTGAGGCGATCCAGCAAATTCTTGAAACAGATATTCCAGTCTTCGGTATTTGTCTGGGGCACCAGCTGTTAGCCTTGGCCAGTGGTGCAAATACAGTGAAGATGAAGTTTGGTCATCATGGTGCGAACCATCCAGTAAAAGACCTTGATGCTGATACGGTGATGATCACCAGCCAAAACCATGGTTTTGCCGTGGATGAGGAATCTTTGCCAGACAACCTTCGCGCTACTCATCGCTCACTATTTGATGGTTCTCTTCAAGGGATCCACCGTACAGACAAGCCTGCGTTTAGCTTTCAGGGGCATCCTGAGGCGAGCCCCGGCCCCCATGATGCCGCGCCATTATTTGATCACTTTTTTGATTTGATTCGCAGCTGAGGTTTATAAGAAGCTGAGGCCAATAAGAAAAATAATGTTAACGATTTAGTTGTGTGCTTAAAGACTTTAATTTAATACCAGAATAAACAAAAACTTATGCCAAAAAGAACCGACATTAAAAGCATTTTAATCCTTGGCGCCGGCCCTATTGTGATTGGGCAGGCGTGCGAGTTTGATTACTCCGGTGCTCAGGCTTGTAAAGCGTTGAGAGAAGAGGGTTACCGAGTCATTCTGGTTAATTCTAACCCAGCAACGATTATGACTGACCCCTCAATGGCTGATGCTACTTACATAGAGCCTGTAGAGTGGCGTACGGTTGCAAAAATTATTGAGGAAGAACGCCCCGATGCATTGCTGCCAACTATGGGCGGGCAGACGGCATTGAACTGTGCTTTAGATTTGGCCCGGGAAGGAGTGTTAGAGAAGTTCGGTGTCGATATGATCGGTGCGGATGCTGACGCTATTGATAAAGCGGAAGACCGTGATCGCTTTGATAAAGCAATGAAAGCCATTGGTCTTGATACCGCGAATGCTGTCATTGTTCACAGTCTTGAAGAAGCACTGCAAGTTCCGGATCGTTTTGGTTACCCCTGTATTATTCGCCCGTCTTTCACCATGGGTGGTTCTGGTGGTGGTATCGCTTATAACCGCGAAGAATTTGTTGAAATCTGTCAGCGAGGGTTGGAGTTGTCGCCCACCAATGAGCTGTTGATCGATGAGTCGTTAATTGGTTGGAAAGAATATGAAATGGAGGTGGTGAGGGATAAAAATGATAACTGCATCATTATCTGCTCCATTGAAAATTTTGACCCCATGGGGGTTCACACTGGTGACTCCATTACTGTTGCGCCAGCGCAGACACTGACGGATAAGGAATACCAGATTATGCGTAACGCTTCGATAGCGGTGTTACGTGAGATCGGTGTAGAAACCGGTGGCTCCAATGTCCAGTTTGCGGTCAATCCGGAAGACGGGCGTTTGGTGGTGATTGAGATGAATCCCAGGGTTTCTCGTTCATCGGCACTGGCTTCCAAGGCTACGGGTTTCCCTATTGCTAAAGTGGCAGCGAAGCTGGCAGTGGGTTACACGCTAGATGAGCTGCAGAATGAAATTACCGGGGGGGCAACGCCAGCTTCATTTGAGCCCAGTATTGACTACGTTGTTACCAAGATTCCTCGTTTTGCCTTTGAGAAATTTAACCAAGCTAATGCCAAACTAACGACTCAGATGAAGTCTGTGGGTGAGGTAATGGCCATTGGGCGTACGTTCCAGGAATCTCTTCATAAAGCGCTAAGAGGCTTGGAGGTAGGGTCGGCTGGTTTCGAACCCAAGGTTGATGTGGAGAGCGAAGAAGGATTAATCGAACTGCGTCAAGAGTTGCGAGAGCCGGGTGCCGAGCGAATCTGGTATGTGGGTGATGCTTTCCGTGCTGGTATGTCGGTGGATGAGGTATTTGCTCTTTCGGCCATTGACCCATGGTTCCTGGTGCAGATTGAAGACATTATTCTTGATGAGCTTGGTTTGGCTAATGTGTCGTTATACAAGCTTTCTTCCCAGCACATGTATCGTCTTAAGCGCAAAGGCTTTTCCGATAAGCGTTTGGCAGATTTGCTTGGCGTGGCCGAGAAAGATGTACGGAGAGTGCGTACGTCTGTTGATATTCGACCTGTCTTTAAGCGGGTAGATACCTGTGCTGCAGAATTTTCAACGTCAACAGCTTATATGTACTCTACCTATGAGCGTGAGTGCGAGGCTCAGCCTTCTGGTCGAGATAAAATTCTGGTGCTGGGTGGCGGTCCTAACCGTATTGGTCAGGGTATTGAGTTTGATTACTGCTGCGTGCATGCGGCATTGGCTATGCGCGAAGATGGCTACGAAGCCATTATGGTGAATTGTAACCCCGAGACTGTATCTACAGATTACGATACCTCTGATCGTTTGTATTTTGAGCCGGTGACATTAGAAGATGTACTGGCCATTGTAGAAGTAGAAAAACCTAAGGGTGTGATTGTTCAGTTTGGTGGGCAAACGCCGTTGAAGTTGGCTCGTGCATTGGAGGCGGCAGGTGTGCCTATTATTGGTACTACGCCAGATGCTATTGATCGGGCAGAAGATCGAGAACGCTTCCAGCAAATGATTGATAAGCTGGGCTTGTTGCAGCCACCGAATGCGATTGTTCGTTCTGCTGAACAGGCTGTTGATGCGGCTGCAGGTATTGGCTATCCATTAGTAGTGCGTCCATCCTATGTGTTGGGTGGTAGGGCCATGGAAATTGTTTATAAGGAAGAAGAATTGCAGCGTTATATGCGCGAAGCAGTTCAGGTGTCAGAAGATGCCCCAGTCTTGCTAGATTACTTTTTATCATCGGCAGTCGAAGTGGATATTGATGCTGTTTCTGATGGTGAAGAGGTAGTGATAGGCGCCATCATGCAGCATATTGAGCAGGCGGGTATTCACTCTGGTGATTCCGCTTGTGCCCTACCACCTTACAGCTTACCTGACGATGTGCAGGATGAGATGCGCAGCATAGTTAAGGCTATGGCTGTTGAGTTGGGTGTGAAGGGCTTAATGAATGTTCAATTAGCCTGGCAGGATGGCAAGATCTACGTGATTGAGGTTAACCCTAGGGCCTCGAGAACCGTACCTTTCGTTTCTAAGTGTATCGGTACTTCTCTCGCTAAAATAGCTGCACGCTGTATGGCGGGTGTGACATTGGCAGATCAAGGCTTTACCAAAGAAATAGTGCCTAATTACTTTAGTGTTAAAGAGGCTGTGTTGCCCTTTAATAAATTCCCTGGCATTGATCCCATTCTTGGGCCTGAGATGAAATCTACCGGTGAAGTGATGGGTGTGGGTGATACTTTTGCTGAAGCTTATGCCAAGGCTGAACTGGGAGCTAGTGACCCCATTCCTACATCAGGAACCGCATTCCTCAGTGTTCGTGAACCAGATAAGGCGGCTATCGCTAGTGTTGCAAAAAGCTTAATTGCGTCGGGCTTTAAGTTAGTGGCAACAGAGGGAACTGCCAGGGTGATCGAGGATGCTGGTTGCGATGTTGAAATGGTTAACAAAGTGCAAGAGGGCCGCCCTCATATTGTTGATATGATCAAAAACGATAAAATTGATTTGATTGTGAATACTACTGAAGGCCGTCAGGCAATTGCCGATTCTGCTGCCATCCGCTCCAGTGCGGAACAGCATGGCGTTTATTACACCACCACATTAGCGGGCGGTGAAGCTGTATGTATGGCGTTGGAAACACAAGGTGATATTAAAGTGTACCGACTTCAAGACCTTCACCTGAGGAATAATTGATGAACAAGATACCAATGACTGTTGAGGGTGCTAACAGCTTACGTGAAGAGTTGGATCACCTCAAAAAAGTAGAGCGTCCAAGAATTGTAGAGGCGATAGCTGAAGCACGCGAGCATGGTGACCTTAAAGAGAATGCTGAATATCACGCTGCACGTGAACAGCAGGGTTTTGCTGAGGGCCGAATTCAGGAAATTGAAGGTAAGCTGGGTAATGTCCAGATTATTGATGTCAGTCAAATTCCGGAAGGAGATAAGGTCATTTTTGGCTGCACGGTAGACATCATTAATATCGAAACCGATGAGACAGTGACCTACAAAATTGTTGGCGATGATGAGTCTGATGTGAAGGCTAACAAAATTTCTTATCAATCGCCCATAGCTAGAGCGTTGATTGGCAAAGAGATCGGTGATGTTGTGGTTGTTAGAACGCCCTCAGGTGAAATTGAATACGAAATTGATAATGTGGCCCACCTTTAATAGATGGGCTAATAACGATGAGGTTTAGCGGAGTAGGTTAGATAGCTTAGGGTTGGGTTTATCGGCTTTCCTAAGTAATAGCACAATGTGTCCGATAGATTGCACTTTTTCCGCAGACATTTGCTCGCAAATGGCTTCAATCACTTGGCGTTTGGCTTCGCTGTCACCGACGGCTAATTTAACTTTGATAAGCTCATGATCGTTAAGTGCACGGTCGATTTCAGCCAAGACATTTTCACTTAATCCATTGCCGGCAACTGTGACCACAGGATTGAGGTTGTGACCTAAGCGCCTTAGGTGTTTTTTGTCGTCATTGGAAAGTGTCATAGTTGTTACCTGTAGGGCGGTTATTTGTGAAGCTGCTGCTTGTTAAGGTGCTTACTCATTAAAAAGGCGCGTATTCTATCCTGATTATGGCTTTTGTGCGTTAGAATTTGTCGGGGCTATTAGCCTAAACAAGATAATAGATAGGCTATATAGGTAAAGATGGGGCGTTCAAAAAGTAGTCATCGATGGCTGCAAGAGCATAATCGAGATCATTACGTAAAGCGTTCTCAGCAGGAGGGCTATCGTTCCCGTGCCAGCTATAAGCTCATTGAACTTGATCAAAAAGATCGATTGTTTCGGCCAGGAATGACAGTGGTTGACCTTGGATCTTCCCCAGGTGGTTGGTCTCAAGTGGCTGCAGAACTGGTGGGCGATAAAGGGCGTGTCGTCGCTTCTGATATTTTACCTATGGATTCTATTGCTGATGTGGAGTTTATTTGTGGAGATTTCACTGAAGAAGCAGTATTAAAGGAAATTCTTGATACACTGGATGTTAACCTGGCAGACCTTGTAATTTCCGATATGGCCCCCAATATGAGTGGTATGAGGGCTGTAGATCAGCCAAAAGCTATGTATTTGGTTGAGCTGGCATTGGATTTAGCCCAGCAAATATTGAAACCTGGCGGTAATTTTGTTGCCAAAGTGTTTCATGGTGAGGGTTTTGATGAGTATATGCGCTTGGTAAAGAGCAATTTTGAGCGGGTGGTCACACGAAAGCCTGATGCTTCTCGTCCCCGTTCTCGCGAAGTGTATATTGTCGCCAAGGGCCTAAAATCCTAGGTAAATAATTTGATCGAATTGGCCAAATAATTAAGGCGGGTTCGGTAATAGATAGAAAGTGAGGCTGCTGAATAGCTTGGCAGTAAACATGAGGATGTTCATTTGAACGACATGGCAAAAAATTTAGTTTTGTGGCTCATTATTGCCGCGGTGTTACTGTCTGTATTCCAGAATTTTAGCCCATCAGCACCCGACAATATGGTCGACTATTCTGCCTTTATTGAGGAGGTTCAAACGGGCCGTATTCAAAGCGTCGTAGTTGAAGGACCTATGATTGAGGGTAACCGTTTTGATGGCTCAACGTTTAAAACAACTCGGCCAGCTATTACCGATACGGGTTTAATGAGTGATCTACTCAATAATAATGTTAGCGTTAAAGGTCGCGAACCCGAACCTCAGAGCTTGTGGACTCAACTGTTAGTCGCATCATTTCCTATTCTTCTTATTCTTGCCATTTTTATGTTTTTCATGCGCCAAATGCAGGGCGGGGGTGCCGGTGGCCGCGGTGGCCCTATGGCTTTTGGGAAAAGCAAGGCGCGTCTGTTAGGCGAAGATCAAATTAACACTACGTTTGCCGATGTGGCAGGTGTTGATGAAGCAAAAGAAGATGTTCATGAACTTGTGGATTTCTTACGTGACCCTTCTCGTTTTCAACGGTTAGGAGGTCGAATTCCTCAAGGTGTATTGATGGTGGGGCCGCCTGGTACCGGTAAAACCTTGTTGGCCAAAGCCATTGCTGGTGAAGCTAAAGTGCCATTTTTCTCCATTTCTGGTTCAGATTTTGTGGAAATGTTTGTGGGTGTAGGTGCCTCACGTGTTCGGGATATGTTTGAGCAGGCTAAAAAACAGGCCCCTTGCATCATATTTATTGATGAGATCGATGCTGTAGGTCGTCACCGTGGTGGCGGTTACGGTGGTGGTAACGATGAGCGCGAACAAACCTTGAACCAGCTGCTAGTAGAGATGGATGGTTTTGAGGGCAATGAAGGCGTTATTGTTATCGCTGCGACTAACCGCCCTGATGTTCTGGATAAAGCATTGTTGCGCCCAGGTCGTTTTGATCGCCAGGTTTATGTAGGGCTTCCAGATATTCGTGGCCGTGAACAGATTCTAAAAGTACATGTGCGCAAAGTACCCCTGGATGAAAGGGTAGATCTCGGTATTGTGGCTCGTGGTACACCGGGTTTCTCTGGTGCAGATTTGGCTAACCTGATTAACGAGGCTTCATTGTTTGCCGCGCGAGCTAATAAGCGCATTGTGACCATGGAAGAGTTTGAGAAGGCTCGGGACAAAATTATGATGGGCGCTGAGCGTCGATCCATGGTGATGTCTGAGAAGGAAAAAGAAAATACGGCTTATCATGAGGCTGGTCATGCAATTATTGGCCGCTTGGTGCCAGAGCACGACCCCGTGCATAAGGTTTCTATTATTCCCCGTGGCCGAGCTTTGGGTGTGACTCAATTCTTGCCTGAGGAAGATAAATATAGTTTAAGCAAACTACAGTTGGAAAGTCAGTTGTGTAGTTTGTTTGGTGGTCGTATAGCGGAAGAATTGATTCATGGGGCTGATGGTGTAACAACAGGTGCTTCCAATGATATTGAGCGTGCGACACAAATGGCTCGCAACATGGTAGGACGCTGGGGTTTGTCTGACAAAATGGGCCCTGTGCTCTATGGTGAAGACGAAGGGCAAATGCCAGGAACTGGGAAGCTTACCTATTCCGGTGATACTGCCAGAGAAATTGACATTGAAGTGCGTCAGTTGCTGGATGACTGCTATGGGCGTTCAGAGCAAATATTGAAAGACAATATGGATGTTCTCCATGCCATGAAAGATGCGCTTATGGAATATGAAACCATCGATTCTGAGCAGGTTGATGATTTAATGGCGCGCAAGCCTGTACGTCCTCCTCACGATTGGGAGGATGGAGATTTTGGTGGCTGGTCTGGTGGGGCTTCTGGTGGAGATGAGCCAGATGATTCCGGCGGTCAAGGTGCTGTGGGCGGGCCAGCAAAAGAACATTAATGTGATTTATCTATTCTCCCGGTCTTGTACCGGGAGAAGTTGTTTTGGGCTAGATTTTTATATTAGATTCTTATATCCAGCCCTTATTAACTTAACGAGACAGTCGTCACTTATCTAGCATTACGTTTGTTTTACTATTCTTTCGGCGGAATTAAGAGCATTTTGTTGATAATTGAAATATGCAAAGTTGGTAGGTGTAAGTGAAGTTAAGAGCAACGGAGTTAGAGCTGTCGTCGCCCCAGATAATGGCGGTATTGAATACCACGCCAGACTCCTTTTCTGATGGCGGAGCCTTATACAATGATAAGCACCAACTTGATCTTTCTTTAGTCTTGACCCAAGTGGAAAGCTTTCTGCAACAAGGGGCCAATATTATTGATGTTGGTGGTGAGTCAACCAGGCCTGGTGCTGAACCCGTTAGTATTGCAGAAGAATTAGAGCGTGTTATTCCTGTAGTGGAGGCTGTTTCTAAACGATTTGATGTGGCTATTTCCGTTGATACCAGCACGCCGGCAGTTATGACGGAATCTGCAAAGGTTGGAGCTTCCTTGATTAATGATGTCAGGGCCTTGGGGCGTCCCGGTGCTCTGGAAGCTGCCGCTGAAACGGGATTGCCAGTATGTTTAATGCATATGTCAGGCGAGCCGGGCAGTATGCAGGATGATCCCCAATACGACGATTTTGTGCGGGAAGTGTGTGATTTTTTGCTGGCACGTGTGGGGCAATGTGTTGAGGTGGGTATAGATACTGGGAAAATTCTTCTAGATCCAGGGTTTGGTTTTGGCAAAACACTGACACATAATCTCACGTTATTTCGGCACTTAGATCAGTTGGTTGCCTTAGGTTTTCCGCTCATGGTCGGTGTATCTCGAAAGTCCATGATAGGAGCGATATTGGATAAACCTGTCGATCAGAGAATAATAGGAAGTGTGGCGATGGCCATGTTGGCGGCACAAAGAGGTGCCCAAATACTGAGAGTGCATGATGTATCTGCAACGGCAGATGCACTTAAGATATTAAAAGTTTTAGAGGATATAAATGATGGGTAGAACATTTTTTGGTACAGATGGAATTCGTGGACGAGTAGGAACTCACCCCATCACCGCAGATTTTGTGCTTAAGCTTGGTTGGGCAGCAGGTAAGGTTTTTAGTGAGCAAACAGAAGGTCGCAAGCTGATTGTGGTTGGTAAGGATACTCGGGTGTCGGGGTATATGTTTGAGTCTGCTTTGGAAGCTGGATTGATTGCCGCCGGTGTTGATGTGGCATTATTGGGGCCTATGCCTACACCGGCTATAGCCTACTTGACCCGAACATTTCGTGCCCAGGCGGGGATTGTGATCAGCGCTTCCCACAACCCTTATTATGATAATGGTATTAAGTTCTTTGGCGGTGATGGATTTAAACTGCCAGATGGCATAGAAGAAGCCATCGAAGAGTATTTGCAAAACCCTATTGTTACTGAAGATTCATCAAAACTTGGGAAAGCGCGTCGAGTGGATGATGCAGCGGGGCGTTACATCGAGTTTTGCAAAGGAACGCTACCCACGGGGAGCAGTTTTCATGGGTTAAAAATTGTTGTCGATTGCGCCAATGGTGCGACTTACAGCACGGCACCAAAAGTTTTCCGTGAATTGGGTGCTGAGGTGGTTGAGTTGGCTGTAGAGCCAGATGGTTTCAATATCAACGAGGACTGTGGTTCAACGCAGCCTGCACTATTGCAGAATGCTGTTGTTGAAGAAAATGCAGATATGGGCATTGCTTTGGATGGTGACGGTGATCGGGTTATGTTCGTAGATCACAAGGGGCACGCTGTCGATGGAGATGAGCTTCTGTTTGTGATTGCAAAATATCGTCACGAGCATGGTGGTTGCTCGGGTGTCGCTGGTACCTTGATGAGTAATTTAGGTATGGAAGTTTCTTTGAAAGAGCTAGGTATACCCTTTGTGCGTACAAAAGTTGGCGACCGTTATGTCATTGAGGCGCTTCGTGAAAGAAAGTGGCAGTTAGGAGGTGAAAGCTCTGGACATATTATTTGCAGCGATTTAACAACAACGGGTGATGGTGCTGTAGCTGCATTACAGGTATTGCATGCCATGCGTGAGACTGGTACGCCACTTAATACACTGAAGAAAGGTATGAAAAAATTCCCACAAAGTATGATCAATGTGCGTATTGGTGAGAAATTTAATCTTTCAGATTTTCCCGTGATACAGAGCGCAGTTGCCTCCGCAGAAGATGAGTTGAAAGACCGTGGTCGAGTATTGTTGAGGCCTTCAGGTACGGAGCCACTGGTTCGCGTTATGGTAGAGGCGGAAGATGCACAGTTGGTCGATAAGCTGGTTCGCGAAGTGGCCGATGTCGTTGAAAGTGAGGTTGGTTAGATTGTTCGCCCGCTGAGCTAAATACCATATTGGTTTTATTGTATTAAAGACGACAAGTTAGAATTGATTTAGGGCGGTGCATTAGTTGTATGTTTTGTATAACTCAGCTAAGATTGCGCCCCTTTTTTGGCGCCGTATATGGTGTCATTGGAAGCCGTAGTCTGGGCTGGAAGCAGTACTGAGGGAAGCTTTGTAAATGCGTCATCCATTGGTAGCTGGTAATTGGAAAATGCATGGTGACAGAGAATCTGTTGCTAGCTTGGTTACTGGTTTGCTTGAAATTGGTTGTGAAGCAGAAATAGCTGTTTTTCCTCCTTATGTTTATATTCCTTTGGTGGCAGAAAGTATTAGCAGTTCTGGTATTTCGGTTGGTGCACAAAATGCTTCAGAATACGATTCTGGTGCGTATACCGGAGAAGTTTCCTGTCAAATGTTACGGGATTTTGGCTGTCAGTACGCCATTGTTGGGCATTCAGAGCGCCGGAATATTTATGGTGAGATGGATGCGCAAGTCGCTCGTAAATTTGCTGCTGTTCAGTCAGCAGGCATAACACCAATCCTTTGTGTTGGTGAAACATTAGAGCAGCGTGAACAAGGGGAAACCCTTGATGTGGTTGCGGCTCAGATAGAGGCGGTCATAGGGCTTGTTGGTTTAAGCAATGTTTGTGAAGCTGTTATTGCTTACGAACCGGTTTGGGCTATTGGTACAGGAAAGACGGCAAGTGCTGATCAGGCTCAAGAGGTACATTTGGCCATTCGCCAGCAGTTGGGCGGAGCAGGCGAAAAAACCCGGATTTTATACGGTGGTAGTGTGAAGGCTGCCAATGCTGCGGAATTATTTTTACAGCCCGATATTGATGGTGCACTAGTGGGCGGAGCCTCATTGGACGCCAATGAATTTAGTGAAATATGCAAGTTGGCGTAGTGTTTGGAAAATAGCTATTAGTTATTAATTTTTTAATAAATAGTTGTTGCGAACAAAATCACCAATAAATAGTTAACAAAATTAGCTGAGTTTAGCTCATGGAAAAGATTATATTAATTGTTCACCTGCTGACCGCATTGGCCATTATTGGCATGATTTTGTTGCAGCAGGGTAAAGGCGCAGAAGCGGGTGCTTCCTTTGGTGCAGGTGCATCACAAACGGTATTAGGTAGTGCTGGTGGCTGGAATTTCTTTAGTAAGGTGACGGGTATACTTGCAACAGTATTTTTTGTCACCAGCTTTGGTTTAGCAATTATCGCTAAAGAAAATGCCAAAGTGGGTGATGATATTTTGCCTGAGTTAGAAACAGTTCAAGAGGTGTTGGAGTCTGAATTGCCCACAGTTCAAGAATTGGATGATGCTGTCAGTGATATTCCTGTGTTGGAAGATGAAGCTGCATCCTCTGCTGAGGAAATTCCTGTTTTGGAAAACAATCAGTAATTGATCTAGGAAGTAAAACCTGGAAGCAAGGATAAACAAAAAAGTTTTTTGCCCAAGTGGTGGAATTGGTAGACACGCTATCTTGAGGGGGTAGTGGCGTAAGCCGTGCCGGTTCAAGTCCGGCCTTGGGCACCACCTTAAAATCCAGAGGCATCTGGTGGAATTCTAAAAGCCCCTTTATGGGGCTTTTTTTAATGGAGATGTAAATTTAATGGAGATGTAAAATCATTCTAATATTAGGTTTATAGTTATTTCCTTCTTTATTGTTTCTGCCTCATACTTAGTTTTTCTGCTAATGTGACTCTTTGCTATTGTGATTCTCTGCTAATGTGATTCTCTGCTAATGTGATTTTCTACTATTGTGGCTCTTTACTATTGCTACATGGTCACTGGGTGATTGAATGTAAGTGGACTATTTTTCGTATACGGGTTCCCTCTTTTTTACCGCAAAGACATTAAATGGTTTACTCCATGCCTCATAACAAACGTTATTTGCCCACCAAAATCTGTCCAGTATGCCAGCGTAGTTTTTCTTGGAGAAAGAAATGGAGTAACGATTGGGCAGAGGTAAAATACTGTTCTAAGCGATGTAATTCAAAGCGAAAAAATAAAAGTGATGTTAAACAATGACATTAAAAAAGAACTACCAAACCTTGCGTTTAATTTTGGGCGATCAACTGAATTCGCAACACAGCTGGTTTAACAGTTCTGATGATACGGTGCTTTACCTGATAGCAGAACTTAAGCAGGAGGCTAGCTACGTTAAGCACCATACGCAAAAAGTCTGTGCTTTTTTTTCGGCAATGGAGGTTTTTGCCAAAGAGTTGGCAGCGAATGGTCACCATGTGTTGCATCTCACCCTTGATGATACCGCACAATTTAAAAACCTAGAGGCTTTAGTGGCTTCGACGGTTGAACGTTTTGTTGTCAAATCATTTCAATACCAACGTCCGGATGAATACCGCCTGTTTCAACAGTTAAACGTTTTAAATCTTCCTGATACTGTCAATGTGGTTAGAGTTGATACTGAACATTTTTTAGTGCCTTTCGAGGAAATGTCCGGTTATATAAAACCAAAGCAACACAATCGCATGGAAGTTTTTTATCGAAAAATGCGTAAACGATTCAATTTGTTGATGGATGATGATCAACCCTTGGGGGGGGAATGGAACTACGATGGTGAGAATAGAGAAAAGCTAAAACCAAAGGATTTTCAAAATATCCCTAAGCCCCTGCTATTTGAAAATGAAGTTGCTGGCATATTGGATCGTATCCATAAACATAACATTTCCACATTTGGCCATAGCAATGATACCTTGCTTTGGCCTGTATCTCGAAAACAATCCTTACAGTTACTAAAACACTTTTGTGAGTCTTGTTTACCTTTATTCGGGCGCTTTCAAGACGCCATGACCTGCCAGCATCGTGATCAATGGACCTTATATCACTCCCGTTTATCCTTTGCGCTAAATTGTAAGATGCTCAGTCCTCAAGAAGTGATTGCGGCAGCAATCGATGCTTATGAGCAATCCGCAGGGCTAATTACTTTGCCGCAAATCGAAGGCTTTGTTCGGCAGATACTGGGTTGGCGGGAATATGTACGTTGTGTGTATTGGGTAAACATGCCCCACTATGGTGAGCGTAACCAGCTCAATGCCCTCCGTGATTTGCCTCAGTATTTCTGGGATGGCAATACCAAAATGAATTGTGTAAAACAGGCTATCGATCAGTCCTTGACCTATGCCTACGCTCACCATATTCAGCGGTTAATGATCACCGGAAACTTTTGTCTGCTGACGGGGATTCACCCCGATCAAGTGGATGCTTGGTATCTCGGTATCTATATCGACGCTATCGAATGGGTTGAGATGCCCAATACCCGGGGTATGAGTCAGTTCGCCGATGGCGGCTGGATAGCAACTAAGCCTTATTCTGCCGGTGGTAACTATGTGAATAAAATGAGTGATTACTGTAAAGGTTGCCACTACAAGATTAAAGAAAAGCCATCGGAAAATGCCTGCCCCCTAAACAGCCTCTATTGGCATTTTATGATTCAGCACCGCGATAGATTGGCTAATAACCCCCGTATTGGTATGGTCTACCGCAGCTGGGATAAACAAAGTGAAGAGGTCCAACAGGCTACGTTGGAGCGAGCTGATTGGTGTTTGCAAAATTTAGAAGTACTATGAGTTAGAAATGCTGTAAAGGAATAAATCTCGGGGGCTTGCCCCCAAGCAATGTAGCCCTTTGAGAAGGAGTTTTTTTTTTACCTTTTTTGATGCTGTATTACTCTAGTGCTTTAACCAAAATATTAATAATGATGTCACAATAAAACAGCATCAACACGACCAAACAAGCTTCACGCTAAAATAATATAAGGTACATGAGTAAAGCTCACTGTAAACACTCACAGCTCGATTACCGCTATTGAATTGCATGCTGTTTCAAGATGTCGATATCAATAAATTCTAATGATTTTTGATGCGTTGAATTGGGCTTGATGGGTGGTGCTACCCCTGCTTCGTAAGCCTCTTTCCACCTTGAAGCGCAAAGGCACCAATTATCTCCTGCTTTTAAACCTGGAAAGTTATGTTCAGGCCGAGGGGTTATAAGGTCATTACCTTGATCCAATGAAAATTGAAGAAATTCATCGGTGACAATGGCGCAAACCACATGGGTGCCTTGATCGAAGAGGTTGGTGTTACAGCAGCCATCACGAAAGAAACCAGTCATTGGGCTTGTAGAACAGCTTTGTAATTCTGTTCCGAGGATATTTTTTGCTTTTAAATCGGTCATGTCGTCAAATAATCTATAAGTCTTTAAGCTCTCAAAGAGTAAACAAGTTAACTTTTTTTAGCCTCAGCCATTAATGTTTCCATTGATTCACGAATAGCTTCAGCCTGCTGGGTCAATTCAGCATAGAGACGCATATTGCCATTGCGTTGTGTCTCCATCGCTTCTTTTAACTTGGCTTTATACTGTCTGTCCAATTTCTCAATGGGGTCTGATTTAAACCATCCAAACATAGTTAATTACCTTCAAATATTTTAATTAGGCCTTATTAAATTAAGTCCTAAAGGGTTATTTCCTCTAGACATTACATTGATCACATTCATAGCGTTTTTTGAAACGTTGATCTGCCCAGCGGTTATAAATTAAATCGGCAAAGGGGCGAATCGGCCAAATTCTCAGGATCTTAAATAAAAATCCGTAGGGTGTTTGAGCCCAAGCATAAACGTTAGCATCCAGCCCCACTAACCATTGTCCATCCGCTTTTCGTAGGTGTAATCGTTTTAGCATGCTATTTGTGCTGGGAAGTTCTTTATCTTTAGTTTGATGGATATCGACAAAGTTTATTCTGTCATTGCTCAAACGTTTTAATACGGAAATTTCTTTACTGCAAAGAGAGCAAGTGCCATCGAAGTAGAGTGAAGCATTCACTAAAAATCCCCTTAAAAGCCCCTTAGTTTTTTATCGAGAAAACGGACATCCAGACTAACCAACCAATGATGATCTAGGTAGTGTCTATCGATCGATAAAACTTGAATTTCTGAACTTAATATACGTAGAAAACATTAGGGTAGATCAAACCCATGCACTGATGCTATTTATTAATACGGCACCATGATTTCATTCCGACGCAAGAAAGGGAAAGTCCAAGGAGGGTTGTAGCGTGCTATTTGTGCAGATCCTCGTGGCTCAAGACCTTTGCTATTCAACCAGGCCATAAGCTCAGCAGTTTTTTTAGCGACTTTCACTTCGCCGGTGAATCCTGAAAAGCGGATCACTGCAAACTGGCATTCGGGTATTTCTCTCAGGGTAACCGCTGGGTTATTCGGGGTAGGTAACGTGTCTATGGTGTACTCTTTTGGCATCACGAAATGCATTCGCCACTGCCCATCTGTTGCCTCAGTGATGACCGGGTTGGCCGTACTGATGACATCTGATTTCATTTTTCCATTTGTTATTGTCCGAAGCTTCACCGGTGAAAGGGTGACTGGAGCCGTCATGCTGATTTTTTCGTTATTATCTGTTCTAGCGTTACTTGTTCGTGCTCTATTATTGCCAAAAATATAATCGGCAATAATTTTAAATCCCTTGCTGGACGCTTGGTCTAATGACCCTGAAACAATCGTTTCAGCCACTACCATAGGCCTGTAAGTGCGCAACTCTAGATCACCAGACTTTTCTATGACTATGTATTCAGGTTCTTCAACAGCCATGGCCACTCCCGTATATAGTAAAGCTAGTAGTACTAACGCCTGATGTTTTAACATGTGATAACTGCCTTTAATATGAAGGTGACATTCCTAGCTGGTAGCACCTTTTTTCGGTGTTCAACATTAAGCTGGTTAGAAAGTTGGTCGAGTTGCTTATTCATCTAGTACGACCCTTAGTGCCTTTTCAATTAAATAGCGTGCTTGGTTCGCGTAGGAATACATGCAAGCATGAACCGCTGCTTGTTTCCAGTTTTCAGCTCCACAGGTTTGACTGTATTCTTCGAAAGCGTTGAGCCGACGGATTAAATCAGTTAAATGTGGAGGGCATTCGCAATTTAATTTGTTCGATAACGATTCCGCATCGATCAAAGCCTCTTCATCGAATTGTCGTGGTTGGCTATTGGGTTGGGAAATATCAAAGGTTTTACTACTTTGCTCAAGGCTAGATAAATTAGTGGTTAATCTAACTACTTTGCTGACGGCTTCATCAATACGTGATGATTCAATCTTGCCTGGCAGTAACATAACCCCCATTCGTCGCAGGCTTTCTAACACTTCTTGGTGAGAGTACAAAAATAGGATTAATACATGAATTTTTTTTTGCGCTGATTTTTTTTAGCGATTCAAGATGTTTTTTATTGAGAGAGCTTTGCTGCAGTATCAATACATTTTTTTCTGTCAGTGTGCTGTCTACTAACTCGGGGTCCGATAGCCACTCATCACCTTCGATCTCTGAACAGGTAATTCTTAGTCTAGGGTAGCGTTTTATATGAGTTTTGAAATAATGACTCAAACCGGTACCGACTACCTGAGTATTTAATACATTTTGAGTATTTAAGCCACTGTTGGATTCACTTTTATCAACACGATTATCACCGGCCTCGATAAGTAGGCTAGTGAGTGTTTTAGTCGGGAGTTGAGCGATATCTCCAATACGCATACCTTGATTAATCAGTCTTTTTATTAACTTCAGGTGATCAATGTCAGTTGCAGTATATTCCCTTTGTCCGCCAGCACTCCGTGCCGATGAGCCTAGTTTATAGCGGCGCTCCCACATTCTAAGGGTGTTGGCATTGATACCCGTCATTCGCTCTACGGTGCCGATACTTATCCTCACTTGCTCCACCTAATCGCTCCTTTCACTCTCGGTACATGACTAAGTAATGTCTAAGTTTAAGTTTTTATTTTCTAATCCATTCTACGTTGTTGGCGTAAAAGTGGATTAAATGTATAGATAACTTAGTCAAATATTTGGCATTAACGAAGTACTAAGGGTTGTTTTTAACTCGGGGTGGCCGAAGTAGAAAAATAGCAGAGGGCATTATTATGAAATTATTTATTGTCAGTAGTTGGAACGTTGTAATAGATAGCCGTTATAACCCCCTTCGTCATTTGGACTTGGCGTCTCAGCACTATTTTATGCAAGTGCTCGCCTGGATGTGGACGATGATATTTTCTCTGTCATTTCTCTCCATTTTTCAATTTCATTTTATGTGGTTAGCCCATCTCCTTATTGTTGGCGGGTTATTCGCTACTATTTCAGTATTTAAGCATGCGGAATCACGCCCTAGGGAGAATGCTTCCGTGGAAAATTTTAGTCATGCATCTATGTGTGTGTGGAAAATGGATCAAGAAGCCTAGTAACCCTTCAATCGAAAAAACGAGGTTTGTGATGAAATATATTTTAACGTTAATACTTACTCTTGCCGTGTTTTTACCGTCCCATGCAAAGCCTGAAAAAGAGGTTAGCTGTCGGGCTTGTCACGGTGTTTCAGGTGCTTCACCTGTGGCACCAAATTATCCGAAGCTTAACGGGCAAAATAAAGCCTACCTTATCAGTTCTCTAAAAGCATACCGCGATGGACAGAGAACAGGTGGCATTGCCGTAGTAATGAGTACTCAAGCAGTTAAGTTAAGTGATGCCGATATTGAGGAGCTAGCCGATTATTATTCGGCTCAACAGTAAGCAGTCTCGAGTATCGGTTCGGAGTGATCACCTATGGGTGAGTGTTGCGAGTACCACTTCATAACACCACTGAATAACAGCACTGAATAAAATTATTACACGTAAGTGGCCTGGTTAAATCGCACATAGTCCATTGTTACTTAATTGCGTATAAATATAGGGTAAAAATAGCGAGTCAATATGGCAAATAAAAATATTGTAATCATTGGTGCTTCCGGCGGAATTGGTTCTGCACTGACTGAGTTTTTTGCTAAAAATTCCGATAATTCCGTTTTTGCATTTTCCCGTTCAGAAATAAAAAATCAGCTAGACAATGTGTGTTATGGGCAGATTGATTTCGCCAATGAGGAATCTATTCAAAAAGCGGCAGAACAAAGTGGACAAGAAGGACCATTGGATTACGTGATCATCGCTACTGGAATGCTTCACGATGGGGATTTGATTCCCGAAAAGTCATTGCGAGAGTTAAGTGTTGAAAAATTTGTACGCAGTTTTCTTGTTAACACCATCGGTCCAGCGTTGATTGCGAAATACTTTCTACCCAAGCTCCAGCGTAAGCAAAGGGCAGTCTTTGCTGCTTTGTCCGCACGTGTCGGAAGCATTGGCGATAACCGTCTAGGCGGGTGGTACGCCTATCGTACCTCTAAAGCGGCACTGAATATGTTGATCAAAACGACCAGCATCGAAGTGGCTCGGCGGCAAAAACAAACCATTGTAGTGGGTTTGCACCCCGGTACTGTGGACACAGGTTTATCGAAACCATTCCAAAAAAATGTTCCTAACCACAAATTGTTTACTGCGGACTATTCAGTGAAACAGATGATTTCAGTGATTGAAGGGCTTTCACCAGAAGACAGCGGTAAGTTGTTTGCTTGGGATGGTAGTGCAATACCCTATTGATTCTCCCTTTGAGTGATGACAGTTGATTGGCGAAAGTCGTTAAAAAGATATATGACCATGACAGAAAAACAAGATAAAACGGCTCCGTTACATTTCAAAACAGGTATTCATTGGTTCACTAATGATCTTCGAGTAGACGATAACCAGGCTTTGTTAAAAGCGGCTGAAAAGTCCCAGCGTCTTCTTTGTGTGTTTGTCGTTGATCCGGCTTGGTTTAAGCCAAACCGCTATGGCCAAAAATCAATAGGTGATCATCGCTGGCAGTTTCTCTGTGAGTCTTTGTTCGATCTAGAGCAGTCACTTAAGTCGCTAGGTCAAGACCTTGTTATCATCTATGAATCTCCTTTGGCAGCATTAGCAACGCTAATCTCTCAATTTAATATTGATGCTATTTTAAGAAGCCAAAATGCCGGTGTTAATGAGAATAAACAATGGCAAATGTTGCAGCAACAGTATCCTATGCTTCATTTTGAAGAAGTGGTCACTCATACACTTTTTTCAGAGGCCTCGTTACCTTTTGCGGTTAAAGATTTACCCCGTAGTTTTTCTCAGTTCAGAAAATGTGTTGAACCTCTCCCCAGTTGTGAAACCGTTGCGACCGTTACAGATCTGCCATCGCCACCCAATAATTTACCGAAGGCTCGCCCCCAATTACCACCCATTCAGACAGAGCAAAAACCTGCAATGTTCACAGGCGGCACTCGTCAGGCAAATAAACATCTATCGAATTATTTTGATTCACGGCTGCCAAGTTCCTATAAGCAAGTGAGAAATTCTCTTGATGGTTGGGAGTGCTCCACCAAATTTTCGCCTTGGTTAGCCAGCGGTAGTATGTCGGTTAATCAAGTCCTTCGAGCTTTGCAAAAATATGAAGACAAAGTAGAGGCTAATGACTCTACTTATTGGATCGTTTTTGAATTGTTGTGGCGAGAGTATTTTCAATGGCTGGCCCATGCCAACTCAGTGAAACTATTTTGCCGGGGCGGAGCTACGCAACAAAAAATTATGACCAGCTTTTATCCTGAGCGATTCCAACGTTGGTGCCAAGGAAACACGAGCTTCCCTTTGGTTAATGCATGTATGAGACAACTAAATGCTACTGGCTTTATGTCAAATCGCGGCCGACAAATTGTGGCTAGTTGTTTTGTTAACGAACTTAGCCTTGATTGGCGTTATGGTGCAGCCTATTTTGAACAGCAATTGGTGGATTACGATGTGGCGTCGAATTGGGGTAATTGGCAGTATCTAGCCGGTGTTGGTGCGGACCCACGAGGCCAACGTCACTTCAATATTGATAAACAGGCAGCCCTATATGACCCCAGTAATGCATTTATTAATAAATGGAGTGGCACAGCACATATTGATGGGATGGATTCGGTCGATGCAGCTGATTGGCCTCTGGTTAAGATTTAAAATAAACGGTGATGAACATGTCTGAAACGGCCCTGAATAAGAAAAACATTTCAATAATAAAAGAACATATCCATGCAAGACTCCCATGTAGAGGCTGTACCGTCGATTGTAAAAGCTACAATCAATGTGAAGGTCTGCTTTGGCGGGTAAATTCTACCGCTACTTCTATTGCTACTATGGATAAACAAAAAAAGGCGAGCAATAGCAGTTAGGGGGCAGTGATCAATTGACCTATCGCGTCACTAATTTTTTTATCGCTGGGGTCAACTGCGGAAGAGAAGTGAGTGATGCGATTGCCGTCTGCGCTGACTAAGTATTTATTAAAGTTCCAGCTGGGAGCCTGATTCTTTTCTGCTAAATGTTTGAAAATAGGGTGAGCATTTTTTCCCTTCACTTTAACCGGCGCTACCATAGTAAACTCTACGCCAAAGTTTACATAGCATACGGAAGCCGTGGTCTCTTCATCTTTGGCTTCTTGGTTAAAATCATTACTGGGAAAGCCAATGATTACTAGCCCTTTATCACTATAGCGCTCATGTAGTTCCTGGAGTGATCCAAATTGGTGTGTAAAGCCGCAATAGCTTGCGGTGTTGACCAATAAGGTGGGACGATTATTGATGATGTCACAAAGTTTAACTTCAGAGCTGCTATGGAGCTTTGATAGGGTGTGATCAAGCCAAGCCGGACAAGCTTCGGCTATGGCTAATTGAAAACAAAGAATTAAAAATAGAGTTAAATTTTTCATTGGGTCATGCTCTTGATTATGTGGCTTATGGTGGTGCTGAATAGTTGTACGGAACAGTTTTACGAGTTTAGTTGATAAACAGATTATATTTTGCGCACAGTGTCAACCGGTTGCTTCAATAGCTGTAGTTTTACTTTAAGGCTAAATACTGTATATTAAAACAGTATTTAGCCTTGGGTGGATCGCATGAACCGACAACGTAAACTTGCTATTTTGGCAGACGCTGCAAAGTATGATGCTTCTTGTGCAAGCAGTGGTTCAATTAAGCGTGATTCACGAGGAGGTAAGGGGGTAGGCTCAACTTCCAGTGGTATGGGCATTTGCCACAGTTATGCACCCGATGGCCGGTGTATCTCGCTATTAAAAATTTTACTCACCAATTTTTGTATCTACGATTGTAGCTATTGTGTTAACCGTGTATCGAGTCAGGTTAAACGTGCGCGTTTTACCGTCGATGAAGTGGTTTCCTTAACGTTAGATTTTTACAAGCGTAATTATATTGAAGGCTTGTTTCTGAGCTCGGGTATTATTCAGTCATCTGACTACACTATGGAGCAATTAATTGGTGTAGCCAGAACGCTCCGAAAGAGGTACGACTTTCGCGGCTATATTCATTTGAAAACTATTCCTGACGCCAGCCCAGAATTGCTTCGCTTGGCGGGCTTATATGCAGATCGGTTAAGTATTAATATTGAATTACCGTCTAAGCAGTCCCTGAAACTCTACGCCCCTGAAAAAAATCCAGACAATATTCATCAATCTATGGGGCAATTGCGAGATCATATTGATGAGTCTAAGGAGAGCCGAAAGACAAGAAAAAAAGTCATGTCGAGCTCTAAACGTCACGGGGCTAAAAAATTTATTTACTCGCCTGCGGGGCAAAGCACGCAAATGATTGTCGGTGCTGATACTTCTTCTGATCATAAAATTTTGACTTTGGCGAAACATTTGTACGGTAAGTACCAAATGCGTCGAGTTTATTATTCTGCTTTCAGCCCAATTCCGGATGCCAGTGCAGTGTTGCCGATAAAAACACCACCTTTGATGCGTGAGCACCGCCTTTATCAAGCTGATTGGTTATTGCGCTTCTACGGTTTTTCGGTTGAAGAAATAAGTGAAACTGGCAGTGAGCAAAGAGGAATGCTGGACCTAGATGTAGACCCAAAACTTGCTTGGGCTTTGCGTCACCGTGATGTTTTTCCTGTCGATATTAATCGAGCACCGAGAGAATTGCTGTTGCGTGTTCCCGGTATTGGCACCATAGGTGCTGGCCGGATCGTTCAATCTAGGCGGTTTCGAAGACTTCGCTACGAAGACTTAGCAAAAATAGGGGTATCAACGAAAAAAGTGTCGCCGTTCGTTGAGGTTGTTGATTACGCCCCTGACTCCCAGCTTTTAGAGGCTGACAAATTAAAAAGTTACTTTACAAAATCCAATTCTCTACAGTTAAAGCTATTTGATTAATGGCCATTTTTAGGTTTTCTTACTATGTACAGTGTAAAGGTTAATGATTTTTCTCAGTGGCGTAGACAGGCGCGAGAATTGTTAGCCAGGGAAGTCTCTCCCGATGCTGTTTCTTGGGAGGCGGAGAAGCAATCCTCTCTTCTGGCAGGTATGGCCGAAAACTTTCTATCTCTCAGAGTCACTGTTCCAAATCCTACTGTTCCTCGTGACTTTATTGCCCTTGCTAAATCAGTGGCTTGTTATCGCGATGAAAACCGCTGGTCCTTGCTCTACAGGGTGGCTTGGCGTTTACTGTTTGAAGATAAAAGCTTGCTTGGCAATAAAATAGATAAACAAATTGCCCGTTTATTTTCCATGAGAAAATCTGTTGGCCGCGATAAGCATAAAATGGAAGCGTTCGTTCGCTTTCGTTTGGTTAATTCTTTAAAAACTAATGATTGTCCTATACCAATAAGTTCAAAGCGAGCTAAGGTCGAACCTCAAGCGAGTGATGAAAATCACGAAGAATATTTTGTCTCATGGTTTGAACCTGAACATCTTATTTTGCCTTTGGTCGCCCCATTTTTTATCAAAAGTTTTCATTCAATGAACTGGTCTATTCTAACGCCAGATTCATCCATGCACTGGAATGGTGAGCAAATCCTTTTCACCGACGGTGTGCCTAGGCCCGCTAATATTGAAGATGAGGTGGAAGGCTTGTGGTTAGAGTATTACGCTAATATCTTTAATCCTGCTCGTCTTAAATTAAAGGCCATGCAAAGCGAAATGCCAAAGAAATACTGGGTTAATCTACCTGAAGCTCCACTAATCTCACAGCTGGCTCGCTCAGCGCGCATACGTACGGATACTATGATAGATGGTGCTGTGATGGGTAACCTTGATGAGTAAGTGCGCTTCCCGTGTACTGTTGTATGGCGGCCAAAACAATAATAACTGGGTCAAATAAAAAATTTATTTAATGTTTGGCGAGGCAAATTGAAGTGGTATTTTTTTGTACAAGAGTTCGGTGGCCTAGAACGTAAGCTGATCTGTTGTACTGTGTTATTGGGTTAATATTTAAGCTGATGATGGAGCCTTTAAAATAGAGCGGCTAGGCTAGTTTTTTTATTGTAGAAAAGCTGCTGAATAAAGAGGGATTATCCTTGACCTTGGACTGCCTCAGCCCTATAATCCTCGGCCCTTGAAGTAGCCCCCTGTGGGCTGATTAGGGCCAAGCTAGAAGTTATGAGCTAGCTGGAAATAATGAAGACATGCTAAGTCTTCACGGCTTAATTAATTATTACTAAATTAAGTCGAAATGATTTGTTGCGGGGTGGAGCAGCCTGGTAGCTCGTCGGGCTCATAACCCGAAGGTCGTTGGTTCAAATCCAGCCCCCGCTACCAAATTTTGATATTGGTATTTTTGACCAATATCGTATGCGCTGAAAAAGTGCGCGTTCGAAAGGCCCCTTTTTAGGGGCTTTTTGTTAGGTGGCTTTCACCACCTGTTTAGAAGTGGGCCTTGTGCCCATTTTTTGATTGGGTTCATCAGGCAGGCAGCAAACAGTATGCTGCCAGGGCCAAAAAGAGAGATCGTCGAGGAAACCGTTGGCAACGAGGTTGGAAGCACTGAATGAGTTGGTTATTCCTGTGGTGGAAGCTATGGGGTGCGAATTCTGGGGCTTGGAATACTTGTCTTCTGGCCGCAGTGCTATGCTGCGGATCTATATCGATAATGATCCCATCACAGTGGAAGATTGTGAAAAAGTGAGTCGACAGGTCAGTAGTCTATTGGATGTAGAGGACCTCATTACTAGTGAATATACACTTGAGGTCTCGTCACCAGGTTTGGATAGGCCGTTATATACATTGGCTCAATACGAAAGATATATAGGCGAAGATGTGGCTTTAAGGTTGCGGCTTCCCTATGAAGGTAGGCGCAAGTTCAAGGGCCATCTAAATGGTGTAGAGGGTGAAGATGTTCTGTTGATCGTTGATGATCATGAATTTCTATTTCCCATAAGTAGCATTGAAAAAGCAAATATCGTTCCACGCTTTTAAGGGCGATTGCGAGGCTGAGAGATGAACAAAGAAATTTTGATGGTGGTAGAAGCCGTATCTAACGAGAAGGGTGTAGCCCCAGACGTTATTTTCGAGGCCATCGAGCAGGCCCTGGCGATGGCGACCAAAAAGCGTTACGACGAAGATGCAAATATTCGTGTGGTCATTGATCGTGAAACCGGTGACTACGAATCCTTCCGTTGGTGGGAGGTGATGGATGACGAGACTCTGGCTGAATTGGGGACCCAATTTACCCTTGAAGAAGCTCACGAAAAAGATACTGGTTTGAAGGCCGGTGACGTCTTTGAAGAACAAGTTGAAAATATTGGCTTTGGTCGTATCGCTGCACAAACAGCCAAGCAGGTTATTGTTCAGAAAGTACGTGATGCAGAGCGAGCTTTAGTTGTAGAGCAATATCGTGATCAGGTCGGTGAGCTGGTAAGTGGCACAGTTAAAAAAGTGACACGAGATAATATTATTGTTGATCTGGGCAATAATGCTGAAGCTGTGATGCCCCGCGAAGAGCTGGTAGGGCGTGAAGTTTTTCGTATTAATGATCGTGTTAGAGCAATTTTGCAGGAAATTAATCCTGAAAATCGTGGCCCACAGCTCTATTTGAGCCGTAAGTGTAACGAAATGCTGATAGAGCTATTTCGTATTGAAGTGCCAGAAATTTCAGAACAAGTGATTGAAATTCGTGGTGCTGCGCGAGACCAGGGATCAAGAGCAAAAATTGCGGTAAAAACCAATGATGGGCGTATTGACCCAGTTGGTGCTTGTGTCGGAATGCGTGGTGCACGTGTTCAAGCTGTTTCGAATGAGCTGGATGGTGAGCGTATCGATATTGTGCTCTGGGATGATAATCCCGCACAGCTTGTTATTAATGCCATGGCTCCTGCTGAAGTAGAGTCCATCATTGTTGATGAAGATTCACGTTCTATGGACGTTGCTGTTGCTGAAGTTTCTTTGGCAATGGCAATAGGTCGTAATGGCCAGAATGTTCGTTTAGCCTCTGAATTGACGGGATGGAAAATCAACGTCATGACAGTCGATGAAGCTGAAGGCAAACAGCAGGAAGAGTCTAGTAACCTGATCGAAACTTTCCAGGAAAAACTGGATGTTGATGAAGATGTGGCCATGGTTCTTGTAGAAGAAGGCTTTACTTCTATTGAAGAGGTGGCTTATGTGCCTCTCGAAGAAATGGCAGGCATTGAAGGTTTTGATGAAGATATTGCTGAAGAGTTACGCGCTAGAGCTAAAGATGCATTACTAACCATGGCTCTTGCCTCTGAAGAGGAAATTTCAGAGCCAGCGGAAGACCTGCTCTCAATGGATGGTATGGATGATGGGCTGGCTCGAGTGTTGGCGGCTCGCGGCATTATTTGCATGGAAGATTTAGCTGAACAAGCTGTAGATGAGTTGCTGGATATTGATGGCATAGATGAAAGTAGGGCTGCCGAGTTGATCATGACGGCTCGGGCACCCTGGTTCGCTGAAGAAGGCGACAATAATTAATTCCGAAGGCGGAAAATCGAGGAATACTGATGGCTGAAGTCACTGTAAGCGAACTTGCCAAGGTTGTCGGAGCATCCGTCGACCGCCTGCTGAGCCAAATGCGCGAGGCCGGCTTGTCGCATGATGCTGCTGATGCAACGGTTAGCGATGAAGAAAAGCAAAAGTTGCTGGCGTATTTAAAAAGCCTGCATGGTGAAAAAGCGCGTGAGCCAAAACAAATCACGTTGAAGCGTAAAACGGTAAGTACACTAAAAACAGGTGCTGGGCGTAAAACTGTCAACGTTGAGGTGCGGAAAAAACGTACTTACGTGAAGCGTAACCCTGAAGAGCAAGAAGAGCAGGTTGATGTTGGTCAGCCTTTGGAATCTGTTGAGATCGCTGAAGTTGTATCTGATCGTTCTGATGATGTAGAAGCCCAACGGCAGGCTGCCATTGAAGCGCGAAGAAAAGCAGAAGGCGAAGCTGAACAGCAGTCTCAGGAAGAAGCTAAGCGTAAGGCAGAAGAGCAGCAAACCACAGTAGACCCTGCCTCTGTTCCCGTTGAAGTTCCTGCTGAGCCAGGCAAGCATGTGAAAAAACATGCGAAACCGGATGTTGATGCGACAGTTGATGCGGAAGACGCACCTAAAAAACCGAAGAAGCGTGGCACGATTAAAGAGCCGAAGCGGAAGAACGAAAATATATTGCAAGCGGTTGTTGATGAGGCTGATGATGAGAAAAAGCCTCGCCTTCGCACAGCGGCTAAAGTTGCCAAAATTGAAAACAAACACAAATTTAAGAAGCCTACAGATAAGGCTGTGTTTGATGTGGAAATCCCCGATGAAATTATTGTGAGTGATTTAGCACAACAAATGTCGGTTAAGGCAGCTGTTGTGATTAAAGCACTGATGAAACTGGGTACCATGGCATCCATTAATCAGGCCATTGATCAAGATACTGCTACCCTCGTGGTCGAAGAGCTAGGCCACAATCCAATTCCTGTTACCGGTGAAGAGGTTGAGCAAAGTCTAATCGACGCACTGCAAGCAAACATAGAAGAAGCATTGGAGCCACGAGCTCCAGTTGTGACTGTTATGGGTCACGTTGACCACGGTAAAACTTCTCTGTTGGATTATATTCGTGAGAGTCGTGTAGCCTCTGGCGAAGCTGGTGGTATTACTCAGCATATTGGTGCCTATCACGTTGACACGCCTAAGGGTATGGTCACCTTCCTTGATACACCTGGACACGCAGCATTTACGGCAATGCGAGCCCGTGGAGCCCAAAGTACCGACGTAGTTATTTTGGTTGTTGCTGCTGATGATGGTGTTATGCCTCAAACGGAAGAAGCGATACAGCATGCCCGTGCGGCAGGCGTTCCTCTTGTTGTTGCCATTAACAAAATTGATAAAGAAGCAGCGGACCCAGAGCGTGTCATTACTGAACTATCTGCTAAAGAAGTCATTCCTGAAGAGTGGGGCGGTGATACACAGTTTGTGAAAGTATCAGCACATTCCGGTGAGGGAGTGGATGATTTACTTGAAGCTGTATTGTTGCAGGCAGAGCTATTAGAACTGCAAGCGCCAAGCAATGTGGCGGGCAAGGGTGTTATTGTTGAATCCAGATTAGAGAAAGGTCGTGGTACCGTAGCGACTGCACTGGTTCAGGCGGGTACTTTGCGCAAAGGCGATCTGGTCTTGGCCGGGGAAAGTATTGGTCGCATCCGTGCGATGAATGATGAGGCCGGACGCCCAACACCAGAGGCGGGTCCTTCTATCCCTGTAGAAATTCTTGGACTGGATGTTCCACCTGCGGCAGGTGAAGAATTCCTGGTTGTTGAAGATGAGCGCAAGGCCAGAGAGTTGGCTGAGCTGCGTCAGGACAAAGCTCGCCAAGAAAAAGTTTCTCGCCAGAAAGCGGCAAAACTAGAAAATATGTTTGCTACCTTTGAAGGTAGTGAAGAGAAAGGCAAGTTGCCTGTACTGATTAAGGCAGATGTTCGTGGCTCTCTTGAAGCGATCTTGGCTTCCATAGCGGACATAGGCAATGAAGAAGTTGAAGTTGAAGTTATTGGCTCAGGTGTCGGTGGTATTAATGAGTCTGATATTAATCTGGCCCTGACATCAGGTGCTGCGGTTATTGGCTTTAATGTTCGTGCTGATGCGTCTGCGCGCCGTGTGGCAGAGGATGAAGAGGTTGATCTCCGTTACTACAGTGTGATTTATAACGTTCTTGATGATGTGAAGCAGGCTCTGAGTGGCTTGTTAGCACCGGAGAAAAGAGAAGAAATCGTTGGTATTGCGGAAGTACGAGACGTATTCCGTTCGCCGAAGTTTGGTGCCATTGCTGGTTGTATGGTGATTGAAGGTACTGTCTATCGTAATAAACCTATTCGGGTGCTTCGCGATAACGTTGTTATTTATGAGGGTGAGCTGGAATCACTGCGTCGCTTTAAAGACGATGCCAATGAAGTGCGGAATGGCATGGAGTGTGGTATTGGCGTGAAAGACTACAATGATGTCAAAGTCGGAGACCAGATTGAGGTTTACGATATAAAAGAAGTGGCACGCCAGCTGTAACGTTTGATTCAGATGCGAATGCCCTTCGAGCGAGAGCTGCACTATGCCTAGAGAATTTACCCGTAAAGACAGGGTGTCCGATGCGCTCCAGCGTGAGCTGGCGGAGCTGATTCGTGAGGAGGTGCGTGACCCACGTTTGGCGTTGGTTAATATTACTGCAGTTGAAGCCAATCGTGATTTGGCCCACGCTAAGGTGTATGTCACTTTTGTGGGTACCACCTCTGAAGAGGAAGGTAATCAGGCAACAGAAGTTTTAAATGGTGCGGCAGGCTTTTTGCGTTCCAGAATAGCGAAACGAATGCAAATGCGGACGACACCAAAGTTACGCTTTATCTATGATCACAGTGGTACCAGAGGGCAAGACCTCTCAGCACTGATTGAACATGCTGTGCACAGCGATAAGATGCGCCAGGTAGAATCGGATAGTTCTGGTAGTAGTTCCAGTAGCAGTACCAATTCTGAGGAAGACTGAGCTTTGGGTCGACGCCGTAAAGGCAGGCCGGTTAACGGTATTCTGCTATTAAATAAACCGTTGGGCATGTCTTCAAACGGGGCTCTGCAAAAAGTTAGATATTTATTCTCGGCTGCGAAAGCCGGGCATACGGGAAGTTTAGATCCGTTAGCATCGGGTGTTTTACCTATTTGTTTAGGCGAAGCGACTAAATTTACCCAGTTTTTATTGGATGCTGATAAGCACTACCGAGCAACATTTAGGTTTGGTATGGCAACAGCCAGCGGAGACGCTGATGGCGAAGTTGTTAGTGAGCAGGGCGCTGAAGGGCTGATACAACAGCAAGTAGAAAGTGTGTTGCCGGACTTTCGTGGTGATATTGAACAAGTGCCGTCTATGTATTCGGCATTGAAGCATCAAGGGCAGCCACTGTATAAGTTGGCTCGAAAGGGTGTAGAAATTGAGCGAAAAGCGCGCCCGGTAACTATTTATTCATTGGATATGATGGGTTTCCGGCCAGGGCAGTTTGCTGAGGCAGATGTAGATATCCACTGTAGTAAGGGTACCTATGTCCGTACCTTGGCTGAAGATGTTGGGCAGCAGCTTGGTTGTGGGGCCTATGTCTCTAAATTGCATCGTAGTGCAGCTGGCCCATTTGATGAGTCTGAGACTGTAACCCTAGAACAATTAGAAGAATTGCGTGAACAGCAGGGTGCAGAATTTTTGGATTCTTTGTTGAAACCGATGGATGCGGGTATTCAGCATATGATGTCGGTGGAATTGTCGGAAGATATGGCATTTTACTTTCGTCAGGGGCAACCAATGATGGTGCCACAGGCCTATCGCGAAGGCGAAGAAGGCGATATAGTGCGCGTCTTCGAAGCCAATGGCCCATTTTTGGGTGTTGGTGAAGTGACAGATGATGGTCGAGTAGCGCCTAAACGTTTAGTTGTTATGTAGCTACACTTAGTGTTTTTTTAAGTGAAATGATTTAAAAATTTTTATTAGGGTGTCTGTAAATATGCGCGGGTACCCCGGACTTTAACCCGCATATTGGAGAAATAAACCATGTTAACTGCAGTTGAAAAAGACGCTATCGTTAAAGATAACGCTCAATCAGAAGGCGATACGGGTTCACCCGAAGTTCAGGTAGCCCTGCTAACCGCCAACATTAATAAACTACAAGGCCACTTTGGCGATCACAAAAAAGATCACCACTCACGCCGTGGTTTGATTCGGATGGTAAACCAGCGTAGAAAATTGTTGGATTACTTGAAGAGTAAAGATGCAAGTCGCTATACACAGCTTATTGCCAAGCTTGGCCTGCGTCGTTAAGCGTATCATTGACGGCTCCTTCGGGAGCCGTTATTGGTTTGTAGTAGAAAGTAACTGAAGCCAGATAGAGTGCTTGCACACCTTGGCTGATCGAGTTTCCCATAACTATTTAATAAAAAGCTATCTAATAAAAATTATCTGATCGACATGATAGAGGTTGGGTAACCATTGATTAGATAGCTGTCTATTAGGTAACTACTTATGAGGTGGTTATGGGTAACCCGAGCAGCTGATGCCGGTGTCTGTTTTGAGCTTCAGATTAAATAAATAATCTGAATAGGATATATATATGAACCCTGTAACAAAAACATTCCAATATGGTAACCATACTGTAACTCTGGAAACTGGCCGTATCGCACGCCAAGCCACAGGCTCAGTGTTGTGCTCTATGGATAAAACTTCTGTACTTTGTACCGTTGTTGCTGCCAAAGATATGAGAGAAGGTCAGGACTTCTTCCCCCTTGGTGTACATTACATAGAAAAGACTTACGCTGCGGGAAAAATCCCTGGTGGTTACCTAAAGCGTGAAGCCCGCCCAAGTGAAAAAGAAACGCTGACGTCGCGTTTGATCGACCGTCCTATCCGTCCTCTTTTTCCCGATGGCTTTAAGAACGAAGTCCAGGTGATCTGTACCGTAATGTCTGCAGAAAAAGATGTAGATCCAGATATTGCCGCCATGATCGGTGCATCTGCTGCATTGTCTATTTCTGGTGTGCCGTTTAATGGCCCCGTTGGCGGCGCTCGCGTTGGCTACAGTGCTGAAAAAGGCTATATGCTAAATCCTCTATATTCTGAGTTGGCTGATTCCCAGCTTGATATGGTTGTCGCTGGGACTACAGACGCTGTACTGATGGTAGAGTCTGAAGCGAGCGAATTGCCTGAAGATATTATGTTGGGCGCGGTACTTTATGCGCACCAGGAACTGCAAGCAGTTATCCAGGTAATCGATGAGCTGGCTAAGGAAGTTGGCAAGCCTCGTTGGGCTTGGCAAGCGGCGCCAGAGAACACTTCACTTGCTGAGTCTTTGAAGGCCAAAGTTGGTGAAGGCCTGGACAACGCATACCGCACCATTGATAAACAAGAGCGTGTAGCTCAGCTGGAAAGCTTACGTACAGAAGCGCTGACTCTGGCTGATGATGAAGGCATTAGTGAAGAAGATGTTCGTGATGCCTTTAAAAAGCTGGAAAAGAAAATCGTTCGTGGTCGGATCATTCGTGGTGAACCACGAATTGATGGGCGCGATAGTAAAACCGTCCGTGCCATTGATGTTGAGGTGGGCATATTGGCGAAAGCACACGGTACTGCACTGTTTACCCGTGGAGAAACCCAGGCAATTGTTGCGGCAACCTTGGGCTCTATGCGCGACGCACAGATTATTGATGCCCTTGAAGGTAAGCGTGATGACCCCTTCATGTTGCACTATAACTTCCCTCCCTACTCTGTAGGTGAGTGTGGTCGTATGGGCTTTACTGGCCGTCGTGAAATTGGCCATGGTCGTCTGGCTCGCCGTGGTATTGCTGCGGTATTGCCTTCTCCGGAAGACTTCCCATATACCATGCGTGTGGTTTCAGAAATTACTGAATCTAACGGTTCCAGTTCTATGGCTTCTGTTTGTGGTTCCAGCTTGGCCTTGATGGACGCGGGTGTACCTCTAAAAGCACCTGTTGCTGGTATTGCCATGGGCTTGGTGAAAGAAGATGAAGGCTTTGCGGTATTAACTGATATCTTGGGTGACGAAGATCATCTGGGTGATATGGACTTTAAAGTAGCCGGTACTGCGCAAGGTGTGACTGCACTGCAGATGGATATCAAAATTGAAGGTATCACTGAAGAGATTATGGAAATCGCACTGGAGCAAGCACTCCATGCGCGTCTTCATATTCTTGGTGAAATGGGCAAAGTGATCGACAAATCCCGTGATGAAGTGTCCGAAACTGCACCTCGTTACCACACCATGAAAATTGATCCAGACAAAATCCGCGATGTTATCGGTAAAGGTGGTGCGACTATTAGGGCATTAACCGAAGAAACCGGTGCAACTATCGATATCAATGATGATGGTGTCATTCGTCTTTATAGTGATGATGCCGATGGTCTAAACGCGGCTATTTATCGCATTGAAGAGATCACGGCTGAAGCTGAAGTTGGTCGTATCTATGAGGGTACAGTTGCTCGTATAGTGGACTTTGGTGCATTTGTTACCATCATGCCTGGTACCGATGGCTTGTTGCACATTTCTCAAATTGCAAAAGAGCGTGTTGAGAAAGTGACTGATTACTTGCAGGAAGGACAGCAAATTCGCGTAAAAGTATTGGATGTTGACGCTCGTGGACGTATCAAGCTTTCCATGAAAGAAATTGATGCAGAAGAAGGCGGTGAACCAGCTGCTGAAGGACAGGCTGATGCAGCTGCGCCAGAGACAACAGAAGAGTAAATATCAGCACTGAAATTGTGCAGAGCTTTATTTGCAATACGTAAAAAGCGGGGTTTTTACCCCGCTTTTTTTATGCGTTGTAAATATAAAAAGCTCCTTAAAAACTACCTTCAAAAACCCCTATAAATAGAGCCTAGGTAAACATCCCGGCTTACCGTTACAATCCTCCCCCATGAATGATGATCACGCGCTAAAAAATCCACAGATGGAGTTCCGCCTTTTTGTTGGGCGGATGCTTTTTGCCATGCTAGTGGTATTGGTTATGGCGGGTGTTTTAGTGGGGCGTTATTACTATTTACAAGTCGTTCGATACGATGGTTTGACAACGTTGTCTGACCGTAACCGGGTATTGGTTGAGCCTGTGTCCCCAACCCGTGGTTTAATTTATGATCGTAACGGCGTGTTGTTGGCTGATAACCGTTCAAGTTTTAACCTTTCAATTGTGGTTGAGCGGGCGGGAGAGCTTGACGAGCTCATAGCAGAGTTGGATGAATTGATTGGTGTTTCTGCTAGTGAGAAAAAACGCTTTTATAAGCAATTAAACCGCCGTCGTCGCCCTTATGAGCCCGTGCCTTTACGGCTAGATTTGAACGAAAAAGAGCAGGGGGTTTTAGCAGTCAATGAATATCACCTACCCGGTGTAGAAGTAACGGTTCAGTTGCTGCGAGATTATCCGTTAGGGAAAGAAACAGCCCATGTGCTGGGTTATGTGGGGCGTATTAATGATCGAGAGATTCAAGAGCTTGATCCTGTTCGTTACAGTGGTATTTTGGTTACCGGAAAGACGGGGTTAGAAAAAAAATATGAAGATGAATTACTTGGTGAGGTGGGCTATCAAACGGTAGAAACCAATGCTCGTGGTCGAGTGATGCAACAGTTAGAGCGTACAGATCCAGTACCAGGAAAGGACCTCCACCTTTATCTGGATACCCGTCTTCAACAGTTAGCCTATGAAAACCTTGAGGGAGAGCGAGGAGCAGTTGTTGCTATAGAAATTGCAACAGGGGGTGTATTGGCGATGGCCAGTGCCCCAACTTTTGATGCCAATGAATTTGTCACAGGTATTAGCTTTGATCATTATGATGAATTGCTTAACTCCCCTGATCGACCACTGTTTGATCGGGTTTTACAGGGACAGTATCCGCCGGGTTCTACGGTAAAACCTATTTTTGGATTAGCCGCTTTGGAAAGCGGTGTTATACGCTCAAGTTATAGAATTTATGACCCAGGTTTTTACCGACTAAAAAATGAAGAAAGAAAATTTAGGGATTGGAAAAAAGGAGGGCATGGCAACAGTATCTCGTTGTATGACGCCATTGTTCAGTCCTGTGATACCTTCTTTTATGATGTGGGTGTCAAAATGACTATTGATACTCTGGCTCAGTATGGTTCATATTTCGGTTTGGGTGAGAAAACAGGTTTAGATATGCCGACAGAGCGTGCCGGCATTATGCCATCAAGAGCATGGAAGAAAGGTGCGAGGGGGCTTGCTTGGTATCCTGGTGACACGGTAAATGCCAGTATTGGTCAAGGTTTTTCCCTGGTAACACCTATGCAGTTGGCTGAGGCAACCGCTAGATTAGCTAGCCGTGGTAAAGTTAGACCTCCTCAATTGGTACGGAAACAGCATACGGTTATGCCCCCTGTTAATATTATTCAAGTATCAGAGGCTAATTGGGATTATGTACACAAAGCTATGCAGGATGTAGTGCATAACATCCGTGGTACCGCTCAAAAAATAAACCGTGGGCTCAACTACCATATTGCAGGTAAAACAGGTACAGCACAGGTAGTCGGTATTAAGCAGGATGAAGAATACGATGCTGAGCTGGTAGCAAAACGTAATCGAGATCATGCTCTATTTATTGCATTTGCACCTGTTGAAAACCCTAAAATTGCAGTTTCAGTGATTGTTGAAAATGGAGAGCACGGAAGTTCAGCAGCAGCACCAGTGGCACGTCAAATTATCGATGCCTATATGAAGTATTATCCCGAAGCTTTGGCAGACTTAACGGGGCAGCAAAGCCTTAGAGCTGGTGTACAAAGAGCAGGCGGACAAGAATGAGTCAGGGTGATTTTGTTCGACAGATGGATTCGGGGAGTTCGGCGATTTATGGTGCCCCCAGTCATTGGCATAAAATCCATATGGATTTGCCGTTACTATTGTTACTAATGGTCTTGGCTGGTGCGGGACTTTTTATCCTTTATAGCGCTAGTGGCCAAAGTGCACATTACGTCAATCGGCAGCTTTCCTATTATGGTGTGGGTTTGTTGGTGATGTTGATTACGGCCCAGGTTCCCCCCAGATTTCTGGAACGTTGGGCGACCATTCCCTATATAGGGGGAGTGGCATTGCTAGTCGGTGTGTTGTTCTTTGGTATTGGTGCCAAAGGTGCACAACGTTGGTTGGAAATAGGTGGTTTCCGTTTTCAACCCTCTGAAATTCTTAAAATAGCCGTGCCTCTCATGCTCGCCAGTTATCTGGCCCGACGTCCATTACCCCCAAATTTTAAACACGTATTCTTTTCTCTAGTCTTTATTGCTATTCCTCCATTATTGGTGGTTCTGCAGCCAGACTTGGGGACAGCAATTTTGATTGCTGTATCGGGGTTTTTTGTACTTTTTTTAGCAGGTTTGCCAAAACGTTATCTAGGGTTCGCTCTTTTAGCGGCCGTCGTTGTTTTACCGCTAATGTGGCTTTATGGGCTCCGCGATTACCAGCGTCAGCGCATTCTTACCATGTTTGACCCTGAAGCAGACAAGCTGGGGGCTGGCTGGAATATCATTCAATCTACTATTGCCATTGGCTCTGGTGGTATTGATGGTAAGGGTTGGATGCGGGGGACTCAGTCACAGTTGGATTTTCTGCCAGAGAGCCATACAGATTTTATTATTGCGGTTTTAGCAGAAGAATTTGGTCTTGTAGGTGTCTTATTATTAATGACATTATTTCTGCTAATTATTGTGCGATGCGTCATTATCAGTCTGCGAGCACAAAGTATGTTTGGGCGTTTATTGGCTGGAAGCCTTACACTAACATTCTTCGTCTATATTTTTGTGAATATGGGCATGGTGTCCGGTATTCTGCCCGTTGTTGGAGTGCCCCTCCCTTTTATGAGCTATGGGGGAACCTCCGTTGTGACCCTGATGTTGGGGTTTGGTATGCTGATGTCGGTGAGTACGGAGAGAAAACGTCCAGGTTAGGTCAAATGACGTTATATGACATTTTTTTGGTGGGAAAGTACTAGATGGAAAAGCACTTTATGAAATTAAACCTAATGAATTTGCGTTTAATGGCTTCGATTGCCACAACGCTTTTTGTGTTGCTACTACCTCTTTCTAGTTCAGCAAGTTATCTGGAACACCCAGACGCTAAAGTTTTTGCAGACCGAATGGTGTCAGAACATGGGTTTGATCGGGCTTATATCGATTCTCTGTTGAAGCAGGCGAGCAAGCAGCAATCAATCATTGATGCGATGAACAGGCCTGCAGAAAAAGTTAAGCCTTGGAAAGATTACCGCAAAATTTTTATTCAGGAAAAGCGAATTAATCAGGGCGTTGAATTCTGGCAAGAAAACAGAGAAACCTTAAGACGGGCATCAGAAAAATATGGTGTAGCATCAGAAGTGATTGTCGCCATTATTGGGGTAGAAACATTCTATGGCCGCATAAAGGGTAGTTACCGAGTGATTGATGCACTGACTACGCTTTCATTTGATTATCCAAAGCGCAGTAAATTTTTCACCAAGCAATTAGAGCACTTCTTATTGTTATCTAGAGAGCAACAGCAGGCGCCTCTTTCTCTTAAAGGGTCCTATGCAGGGGCCATGGGGTATGGCCAGTTTATTCCTAGTAGTTATCGAAGCTTTGCCGTCGATTTCGATGATGATGGTTTTTCAGATATTTGGAATAACACAACCGATGCTATTGGCAGCGTTGCTAATTATTTTGCACGACATGGTTGGGTCATGGGTGGCGAAGTAGTCTCCCGCGCTCGCGTAACAGAAAATTACGACGAAGCTTTGCTGGGTAGTGTGCTGAATAAGTTAAAACTTATCGCGACCCTAGATGAGGTGGGTGCTATGGGATTAGCACCGGTTAAAGACGAGGGTGCAAAACCGTTAGCTGGAGATATGAAAGCATTGCCGTTTCGCCTTGAAGCTGAACAGGGTGAAGAGTTTTGGTTGGGGCTAAATAACTTCTATGTGATGACCCGGTATAACCATAGCCGAATGTATGCCATGGCTGTACATGAATTGAGCCAAAAAATACTGGAGCGTGTCGGTGCCGCTGGTCAATAACTGTAGCGCTTCATCCTTTACGTTACTTTTTACATTCTTGACTGCCCTGTTACTTCAAGCCTGTGGAGGTAGCGGTAATTCTGGTGGCAGTTCTAATGGTAGCTCTAATGGCAAGTATGGTTATGGCGACGGGCCTCCTCCACGAGATATTGATGTTAGTAATTTGCCCGATGCTGTTCCTAAGGTGGAGCCTATTCGTAAAGCTGGGAATAAAAGTCCCTACACTGTCTTGGGCAAGACCTATCAGGTGCTCCCTTCCAGTCTAGGCTATCGTGAGCGTGGAATTGCTTCATGGTATGGCAACAAGTTTCATGGGCGTAAAACCTCCAACGGTGAAATTTACAGCATGTATGAAATGACGGCGGCTCATAAATCTTTGCCGATACCAAGTTATGTGAAAGTAACCAATCTTGATAATGGTCGCACTGTTGTTGTTCGTGTTAATGACCGTGGCCCCTTTCATGGTAGCCGTATTATTGATTTGTCTTATGCTGCCGCAAAAAAACTGGATTACTCCAATAAAGGTACGGCAAACGTAGAAGTTGTAGCAATTGATCCTAGGGCTCGCCAAGCAAACTCGCGGCAGACTAACTTAGCTAAGGTTGATTCAGTACAAGAAACCCCATTAAAGCCCACTCCTGTTGCAGGCCACGCTACAACTGCAAGCACAGTTAACTCTTCGTCATCTGAGCACTATAAATTACCAGGAAATACCTATCTTCAGGTCGGTGCATTTAATTCAGCATTGGCAGCTGAGAGTTTATCTAAGCGCATAGAAGGGTTGTCATCATATCCTGTTGTGGTTCGCCATCAAAAGAAACCAAAGACCATGTTTAAGGTGTTAATCGGACCTGTGAGGAATAATCTTAAATTACTTGATTTGAGAACATTACTTCGCCAAGCAGAGAATTTAAGTTCTTTTGTTGTTTATGAGTGAAGGTTCTTCATGAGTAAATACCTGCCCATAAGTAAATTTTGGGAAGGGGCACCAGAAGGATCAATAGCCATGCTAGAATTTGCCCCTTATTTTTATAGAACATACCATTGGCAATTGACGTCAATTCACTACCGCTAACTTATTTAAAAACGGTTCATTATGTTGAAAAAGTTTGTACCTACTTGGATCTTTGCACTGCTTATTATAGCTATGACCAGTGTTGCTCATGCAAAAGTGTTAATCCCTGCGCCGCCTCAATTGGCTGCCAGTGCCTGGATTCTATTGGATGCTAATACAGGTAAGGTGTTGGTTGAACACAATGCAGATGAGCAATTGCCCCCTGCCAGCCTGACTAAGATGATGACCAGCTATATTGTTGCCAGCGAGATACATAGCAACAAGGTCGCAGAGCAGGATCAGGTGCCTATTAGTGTGGCTGCTTGGAAAATGGGTGGTTCAAAAATGTTTGTGCGAGAAGGCACATCTGTTCCACTAATAGATCTACTGCGTGGCGTCATTATTCAGTCTGGCAATGATGCTTCCGTAGCCTTGGCTGAATACCTGGCCGGGAGTGAAGGTGCATTTGCCGATGTTATGAATCAACAGGCAACCTTGTTAGGTATGACCAATACTACCTATCACAATGCGACGGGGTGGCCTGCTGAAGGGCATTTGACCACAGCGCGGGATTTATCCCTTCTTGCTCGTGCATTAATTCAGGATTACCCCTCACACTACGGTATTTATTCTGAAAAGTATTTTGAATATAACGGAATCAATCAACCCAACCGAAACCGTCTGTTATGGCGCGATAGTTCTGTTGATGGTTTAAAGACCGGCCATACAGAAGAAGCGGGTTATTGTTTAGTTGCTTCCGCTGTACGAAAGGGCATGCGGTTGGTTTCCGTGGTGATGGGAACCAGAAGTGAATCAGCTCGTGCACAGGAATCACAAAAATTATTGGCCTATGGCTTTCGTTATTACGAAACCGGCAAAGTTTATTCAGCCGGTGACGTGATTCAGGAAAATACACCGGTTTGGTATGGCAAAGAAAACAAAGTTAATTTGATTGTCCCCGAAGATGTATATGTCACCATTCCTCGAGGTGCCAAAGAAGATCTCGACGCCAAAATTTTGGTCGACGATATTATCAAAGCGCCGTTGTTGGATAAGCAGGAATTGGGTCGGTTATCAGTGAGCTATGAAGGAAAATCAGTATTGGATCTGCCTCTTGTAGCAGACCATGCTGTTGAAGAAGCGGGCTTATTTTCTCGTCTTTGGGATTTTATTTCCTTGTTCTTTAAAGGGTTGTTTAGCTAATGGCTAGTTCAGATAAGCCCAGCTCAGATATGTCCGGTTCAGAAAAGTCTAATGCGGACCCTGAAGCACCAAAAATTGAATTTCCCTGTGATTACCCCATCAAGGTTATGGGTAAGGCTGGAAATGAGCTGCATACGTTTGTATTAGAAGTTATGGAGTCTCACTCTCCAGGATTTGATCAAACACGAATTACCATTAGGGATAGTCGTAACGGTAATTTTCAGGCCATCACGGTCACTATTATTGCTACTGGAGAGCCACAGCTTCAGGCAATTTTTGCTGATTTAAAGGTGAGTCCACTGGTACAAATTGTTCTCTAACCTAGCATGATTCTTTAACATTCAAATGGCAGCTCCCGATCTTCCTCTCATTGTCCGATATTTAGGTTGTCGTCCTTACCTCGATACATTTGAGGCGATGAAGTCCTTTACCGATAATCGTGATGAAACATCCTCTGATGAAATCTGGTTGTTAGAGCATGAGTCTGTTTTTACCCAAGGGCAGGCGGGGAAAGAGGAATATATTCTAGAACCTGGCGATATTCCTGTGGTGCAGAGTGATAGGGGTGGCCATGTTACCTATCATGGCCCAGGGCAGATTACGGGTTACTTAATGATAGATATACGTCGATTGGGCATCGGTGTACGGGATTTAGTGGATCTTATCGAACTATCATTGGTAGAAACATTGGCACACTGGGGAATTGATGCAGCGCCAAGGCCCGATGCTCCGGGCGTGTATGTACAAAGTGGTAAAAAATCAGGTGCCAAAATAGGCTCTCTTGGCCTCAGAGTTCGTCGTGGTTGTAGTTATCACGGTTTTAATTTTAACGTGGATATGGATTTAAGCCCCTGGCAGCGAATCAACCCTTGTGGTCTGGGCGTTGAAATGACACAGATGAATGATCTGATGGTCAGACCAGCCGCTCTGGCTGATGTTGCTGAATATCTCGCTAAAATCCTGACGGCCAAACTGGGGTATAATGGCCACTGTGTTAAATAAAAGAATGTTAAATACAAATAGCGTTGAGTGAAGCCTGGTACTCCTATTTCTGAAAAGTAGTTTTCTGAAAGAATTATCTTCTGAATGAAGTCAGCCTTGCTAGCAAGGCTTTAATCTATCAGCAAACTAATTAAACACTACATTAATTAAACAATGCACCCTCAGAAATTTATCTACGTTACTTAGAGTAAAAGTTATACATGGCAGATTCTGATCTAATTCCACCGACTCGTACCACCCGGCTTAAACAGGGAGAAAAGCTGCGCAGTGCTGATAAAGTGGAACGTATCCCGGTCAAAGTAATACCCACAAAAGAAATCCAGCGCAAGCCAGACTGGATGAGAATCCGTATCTCATCGTCACCCAAAGTTCAGGAAATCAAAGATATTCTACGTAAGAACAAGCTGGCGACTGTCTGTGAAGAAGCCGCCTGCCCAAACCTCAGTGAGTGCTTTAGTCATGGCACGGCCACTTTTATGATCATGGGTGAAATCTGTACCCGTCGCTGTCCCTTTTGCGATGTCGGCCACGGTAAGCCCAATCCATTAGATCCAGAAGAGCCAAAAGGCTTGGCACAAGCCATCCATGAAATGCAACTTCGCTATGTGGTGATTACATCTGTTGATCGGGATGATCTGCGTGATGGGGGTGCCCAGCATTTTGCCGATTGTATTAGAGAGTCCAAACAATTAAGCCCAAATTTAAAGGTTGAGGTGTTGGTACCAGATTTTCGTGGCCGTATGGAACCAGCATTGGAAATTCTCACCGCCACGCCACCCGATGTGTTTAATCACAATATGGAAACAATTCCACGCCTGTATCGCGAAGCTCGCCCTGGTGCTAACTACAAGTGGTCTCTCAAGTTACTACAAGAATATAAGCGGTTGAATCCAACGGTACCCACAAAATCTGGGTTGATGGTGGGCCTGAGTGAATCCAAAGACGAACTGCTCAGAACCTTGGATGACCTCCGGGAACACGATGTAGATATGATTACGGTTGGGCAATATCTCCAGCCGTCAAAAAATCATTTACCGGTCGATCGTTTTGTACACCCGGATGAGTTTGATGAATACGCTGAGTATGGACAAAGCATAGGCTTTACTCAGGTGGCTTCGGGGCCTTTAGTGCGCTCTTCCTATCATGCAGATAAGCAGGCCATGGGTGAGGAGGTAAAATAATGACATCTGAGTCAATGTTACTGGATATCCACAATGCCACGGTTTTTCGTGACAACAAAAAAATCTTTGATGGTTTTTCACTCACTGTAGAGCCAGGGCAAAGCACAGCAATCATCGGCCCAAATGGTGCGGGTAAAAGTACGTTACTAAAACTGTTGTCTCGAGAGCTTTACCCAGTTGTTAAAGATAATTCACACGTAAGAATCCTGGACCAGGATCGACCAATTTTGTGGGAACTGAGAGAAAAAATTGGCCTGGTCTCCGCAGACTTACAGCAAGGCTTTGTGCCCGATGTCAGTGGGTTGGGAGTGGTAGTCTCAGGGCTGCACAATTCTATTGGCCTGTTCCATTATCAGGACGTAACAGAAGACCAGCTTAATCGAGGCAGGCAAGTGCTGGAGGAACTGGGTATTCAGGATCTGTACAACCGCCCTTATAAGCAAATGTCTACAGGCCAACAGAGACGCTGCCTGCTGGGACGTGCTTTAATCCATAATCCAGATCACCTGATTTTAGACGAGCCTACAAGCGGCCTTGATTTAAATGCCACTTACCATTATTTAAATACGATTAGGCAATTGCTACAGCAGGGTAAAACTATTTTACTGGCAACCCACCATATCCATGAAATTCCACCCGAAATTGAACGAGTGGTGTTTATTGAGGAAGGCAAAGTAGTTGCCGATGGCAAAAAAGAAGACATGCTTACCGATGAGTGGATGACAAAATTATTTAGAATGCCCTTAAAGGTCAGCATTTCGAATGGTTTCTACCAGGTCTTGCCAGCGTAGGTTGAGAACACCATAATTCGCGGCCTGCTATCAAATAGCGTTAACAGGCTCTAAATTGAGTAAAAGAATAGAACTTAAAAGTTAGGATATAGGTAGTTATGAAAGTTGATAAAAATGCTGTGGTTACTTTTCACTATGTGATGACAGATGATGAAACCGGCGAAGAGATTGAAAATTCCAACGGAAAGGAACCATCAGCCTTTGTATTTGGGCATAAAAATATGATCGAATCCTTAGAGCATTCGATGCTGGGCAAAGAGGCGGGCGAATCTTATACAGTGACACTACCGCCAGACATAGCTTACGGTCGTGTTCGTTCAAGCAGTGAGTTGAGAGTTTCCAAGAAGAACTTGCAGTTTGAGGGAGAATTAAAACCAGGAATGATGGTGCCCATTAAGACCAAAGAAGGTCTTCGCCCTGTTACTGTGGTCAAGGTTGGCAAATTTAATGTGGATATCGACTACAACCATCCACTGGCCGGAAAAACGCTTAAATTCGATGTAGAAATTGTCGATGTAAGAGAAGCGACAACTGATGAGTTATCTCAAGGGCAACCCATAAGCCAGCAACATTAATAAAACTGCAGCACAAGTCCCAGCGTTAATGTGTCGGTATCATTACCGGCATAGCCGCTGGCATTGGCATCGCCTGAGACAAAATTCAAATTAATGCTCATTTTATTGCCCAGAATGATGTAGTTGAGTCCCCATTCAGTGGCGTCACTTTGCGCGGCATCACTGGGTTGGTTTTCCGTATAGCGTATATAAGGCTGAAATTTACCCGGTCCAACAGGTTTTGGAAAAATATAACCCGCTGTGGCATAAAAAGATTCGCCATCAAACAGGCAAAAGCACTCACTGAGTCCATCGGACGGTGGTGATATTGGCGTAAAATCTACATCGATCTCTTTGTAGCCAGCTTCAAAGTTGAATACAGCGTTATTCGACAATACCCGCTCTGAAAAAATATCGAAAGCGTAAGCATTAAAATCACCAGATTCGGCCCGACTTCCAGTACCATCTGACTGCGATTGAAGAGTAACCGCCGCAGTTAATATATTGCCCTGATTTCCGAAGTAAGTGGCGCTGGTGTAGTAGCCCCCAGGGTTTGATTCCACATTTAGGAAGTTATAGGCCAATCGACCGGAAAAGAGTAGGTGGTCAGATTCATTACCGTGGTCATCTTCGAGTCCTTCAAAAATACCTAATAAATAATGAAATTTGTTTTTCATGCCCCAAAGTACGGCGCCCTCACTCCGCCCTAGCTGTCCGGCGGGGCCATCGTAGTCAGCGGAAAATAGTGGCTGACGATATTGGTTCCAGCTCATGCCAGTGTAGGGGCCGTTCATTCCTGGCCTGTCAGATGGAACCAATGTTCGACCAACCCAAAGATTCACAGCAGGATTAAATTCAAAACGGAGCAGCGCATCAATGGTCATCATTGAATCGCCTTCGTACTTTTCAGTGTTGATATTGAATTTTAGGTATTTATGAACCTGGCCTGAGACATAAAAACGAAAACTGGCAATATTGAACTCTGAGCTTTCATCTACATCACTATTTCTAGAAGCGAATTGTAGTTTGGTTCCTCCACCAACAAACAACCAGATGTCATCACTATGTTTGAGGTTGAGACCGCTCATTTTGGGTGGCGTATCAAAAAATGTGGCGTGAGTAGCGGGAATGCACACAATTGTTAGGCAGAGAATATAAAACATTCTCCGAAAGGAGATCCATAAATTTGACACGCAGCTTCCCCTTTAGAGTTATTCTCTATTGTTTTTGTTTATTATTCGGGCTCCAGTATATCGGTGAATTAGAAAAAGCCAAATATAGGTAGTTGGGTGGGCAGAGGGAGATGAAGATAGAGGCTTATATTAACTAACTTTGTCTAGTTTATCTTTAGTGAACTCCCTAAAATACGCTCCTTTTTTGGGAAGTCTAATTTAAAGAAGCTCTGATTTAGGGAAACTCTGATAGATGTAGAGATTCTGCAGAACTCTGATATAACTCTTGAGCAAAACTCTTAATTTGTGGGTGTTTTTAACTTGGCAGCAATTGAATTTATTCCCGGGCAGCGTTGGATTAGCAACACCGAATCGGAGCTTGGCCTGGGCATCGTGATAGAAAATCAAAACCGGCGTGTCTCTTTAAGTTTTCCTGCAGCTGGTGAAACGAGAACCTATGCCATGGATAACGCGCCCCTCAGCCGGGTGCAGTACCCCGTGGGTGAATCTATTACCAGTGCCGATGGTCAGCAGTTGATAGTCACAGAGCTGAGTGAGAAAAACGGCTGTATCTTGTATTTGGGTCAGAATAATAACGGCGAGCCTGTAGAATTAGAAGAGATTGATCTCGATAGCTTTGTTCGGTTTAGTAAACCACAAGACCGAATGTTTGCCGGTCAAATCGAAAAAAACAGCCGCTTTGAATTGCGTGTTGCTACCCTGAATCATCGACATAGCCAACAGCAATCAGATGCCTATGGTCTGTTGGGTGGCAGAGTACAACTATTGCCCCATCAGTTATACATCGCCAGCCAGGTAGGACATCGTTATGCGCCAAGAGTGCTACTGGCCGATGAAGTAGGCTTGGGGAAAACCATTGAAGCGGGTTTGATACTGCATCAACAGATGGTTACGGGGCGAAGTAGTAGAGCCTTAATCGTTGTGCCAGACAGTCTGGTGCACCAGTGGCTGGTTGAAATGCTTCGCCGCTTTAATCTGCGCTTTACCATTTTAGATGAATCCCGTTGTCAGGCGCTAGAAGAACCGTTAGACGAGGACGATGCGTTTTTTGATTTGGACCAGCCTGATGTTGAAACGCCAGAAGAGATCGAAAACCCCTTTGAAACTGCACAATTAGTACTTTGTAGTTTGTCATTTTTGACAGGGCATCCCCAGCGCCATGCCCAGGCATTGAAAGCTTCATGGGATATGATGATTGTTGATGAAGCTCACCACTTAACCTGGAACGAACAACAGGCAAGCTCTGAATATACCTGTATTGAAACCCTGGCCCGGAAAATACCAGGCCTGTTGCTACTAACTGCAACACCTGAACAGTTAGGTGTAGAAGGTCATTTTGCACGTTTGCGTTTACTGGACCCAGATCGCTATTTTGATATTCAGCAGTTTCGTGAAGAAGAGGCAGGCTATCAACTCGTCAGTGAATTGGTGCAGAAACTGTTGGGCGAAAATATTGCCACCGAGTTGAGCTCTGATGCCGAATTAAAAAATCAGTTAGTTCAATATTTGGGTGAGCAGCCAACTCAGGAATTAAAAAATAATCTAGGCACAGGTGATGCGGAGCAAAGCATACAAGATGCCATCGACAGTTTGCTCGATCGTCATGGCACTGGCCGCGTACTGTTCCGTAATACCCGCGAAGCCGTTCAGGGTTTCCCTGAGCGCCAATTACATGCACATCCATTGCCAGCACCCGATCAGTATGTTGCTGCCAGCATTAGCGCAACGTTGGATGAACTGTTACATCCAGAGCTATTGTTAGGGAGTGAGTTGTGGACAACTTCCGATCCCAGGGTTCGCTGGCTGGATGAATGGCTGGCAGAAAACCGTGACGAAAAAGCCTTAGTGATATGTGCGAGAGCTGAAACAGCCCAAGCACTGGAAGAGTTTCTGCGGTTACGAAAAGGTGTTCGCTCGGCTGTATTTCACGAGGGGATGGGGTTGATTGCTCGGGATCGTGCTGCCGCCTATTTTGCCGATGAAGATGAACGGGCGCAGGTGTTAGTTTGCTCCGAGATTGGCAGTGAAGGCCGTAATTTCCAATTTGCTAGTCACCTGGTGTTATTCGATCTGCCACTGAATCCTGATTTGTTGGAGCAGCGCATAGGCCGCTTGGATCGTATTGGTCAGCGACACGATGTACAAATTCATGTGCCGTTCTATCAAACTGACGAAAATTTGGCCATTAGTGCCCAGCAATCGCTGCTAAATTGGTATCACAAGGGCCTTAACGTCTTTGAGCGGGTATGCCCAATCGGCCAATCTATCTATCAGCAATTTCAAGCGCCTTTGCTGGAATGTTTGAAGTTGGGCGATGAAGAAGAACTGGCCACACTGATTGAGCAGACAAACACTAAAACCGAAGCTACTTTGCAGAAACTTCACAATGGCCGTGACCGTTTGTTGGAGCTGAATTCCTGTAATACCCGCCGTGCAGAGCTTGTCGTCGATGACGTGCTGGCTGCGACACAAATGAAAGAACTCTCTGAATACATGGGCCGAGTATTTGATCACTATGGTGTGGAACAGGAATTTCACAGTACAGATAGCATTGTGCTGCACCCGGGCGAACATATGATAAACCACAGTTTTCCAGGACTGCCCAGCGATGGCCTTACCGGTACCTACCATAGAACCAAGGCATTAAGCCGCGAGGATATGCAGTTTCTAACCTGGGAGCACCCCATGGTCAGTGGTGCTATCGATATGGTGCTGGAAGGTGACTTTGGTAATACAGCACTATGTACTGTTAAATTGCCACCATTAAAGCCAGGTACTCTGCTACTTGAAACCATTTATACCTTGCATTGCCCAGCGCCAAAACAACTGCAATTACATCGCTATCTGCATCAACCCATGGTGCGGTTTGTAGTGAATGCCGACGGCAAAGACCTCACTAAGGTATTAACCTTTGAGAAACTAAACAGCTTGGTTAAATCTGTAAAAATGCGAACGGCCGTGGACTTGGTACGCCATGCCAGACCAGAAATTACAAAGATGATTGAAAAAACAGATAACAAGGCTGAAGCTCAGCAGGCCGATATTGTGGCAGCAGCTATAACGCAGATGAATCATGATCAACAAGTTGAATTGCAGCGTTTAACTGCTCTAGCAGAAGTGAACCCTAATATTCGTCAGGATGAGATAGAACACCTACAATCCAGCACGGAATCATTGGCGCACTATTTGGAAAATGCACAATTGAAGCTGGACTCCCTGCGTGTAGTGATAGCCGTCTAGATACGATGGTTTGCAGGTCTTGTCGTAAAAAATTAACAGAAAACAAATAAAGGCAAAAAGCCCAATGAAAATAAAACATAACGCTGTGGTTCGCTTCCACTATCGTTTACGTGATGAAGCAACCGGTAACGAGCTGGAAAATTCCCATGGCGAAGAGCCTAATACTTATATGCATGGTCGCAATGCTATCGTCCCAGGATTGGAATCTGCCATGACAGAAAAAGATGAGGGCGATACATTTAGTGTGACGCTCTCACCGGAAGAGGGCTTTGGTGTTCGCCGTGAAGATCAGCAGCAGCGCGTACCTCTGAAACATCTGATGGGGCAAGCTAAAAAAGGAACACCAAAACCCAAGGTAGGGGATGTAGTATCGGTTAATACCAATAGTGGGCCTCGTAAGGCCACAGTGATAAAAGTGGGTAAGTTCAACGTAGACCTTGATGCTAATCACCCTCTATCAGGAAAAACCCTGACCTTTGATATTGAGGTTGTGGAAGTTCGTGAGGCAACTCAGGAAGAGCTTGATCATGGGCATGTTCATGGCCCAGGAGGCCACCAACACTAGGGTACCCCTAAAAATGCGCTTTTTCCGCGATTACTTCGTAAGCTTCGTGCTCGAATCCTCATGTATGCCATATACACTCCGGTTCTCCGCGCGGTGCTTGCTCGTACTCACGAAAAAATCACTATTTTTAGCAGCACCCTTATTAAAGGCTAGATTCTTTAATGGATAGTTTCTAAGTAGGAGAGAGATATGCCAAAAGCCAGTGAATTAAAGAAAGGAATGGTGGTAGAAATTAATAGTGCTCCCCATGCCGTTAAACAGGTGGAGGCAAAAAGCCCGTCATCCCGTGGTGCGGCGACACTCTACAAAGTACGTTTTACTAATTTGAAAACTGGTCAGAAATTGGATGAATCCTATAAGGGTGATGACTTACTAAAAGATGCAGATTGTGTACGTGCCCAACTGCAATATTCTTACCTCGATGGTGATACCTATATCTTTATGAATTCAGAGGACTACAGCCAGTATGGGCTGAATACCGATGAGATTGAAGATCAGCTGGGTTATATCACCGATGGTTTGGAAGGCATTGTGGGCTTGGTGATGGATGGTGCTTTGTTGGGTATTGAATTACCTCAATCCGTAGTGATGGAAATTACCGAAACAGCGCCAAGTATCAAAGGTGCAACTGCTACAGGGCGAACTAAACCTGCGACGTTAAGCACAGGGTTAGAGGTTCAAGTACCAGAATACCTTGAGCCGGGTGAAATGATTAAAGTGCATACTGAAACGGGCAAGTTTATGTCTAGAGCTTGATGATTGTTCTTGGTTTCACTTCGCTAACCTATAATACGATTAAACAGTAAAGGGGTCAGTGACAAATCGAAATAATAATTTTTCCTAAATGTCACCAACCCCTTTTTGCTCTACTTTTTTGAATTAGCTCCTAGTTAAGATCAAACCGATCCAAAGTCATCACCTTGATCCAGGCACTTACAAAGTCATTCACAAACTTCTCTTTGCCATCGTTGGCTGCATACACTTCTGCAACGGCACGTAGTTCTGAATGCGAACCAAAAATCAGGTCAACGGGGGTGGCTACCCATTTTGCTTTGCCAGTTTTACGGTCATGACCAGTATAGATACCTTCCAGTTTGGATTTTTTCCATTCTGTGGACATATCGAGCAGGTTAACAAAGAAGTCATTGCTCAAGGTTCCTGGCTTGTCCGTAAGAATGCCTTGTTGGGCCTGTCCGGTGTTGGCATTTAGTGAGCGCATCCCGCCAACTAGAACAGCCATTTCGGGCACTGTCAGGTTCAACATATTTGCTTTATCAATCAGCATTTCTGTTGGGGAATGACCATTGCCTTTGGCAAAGTAGTTACGGAAACCATCTGCGTTTGGTTCAAGTACTGCGAATGATGAAGCATCGGTCTGTGCTTGTGAGGCATCGGTGCGCCCAGGCTTGAAAGGTACTTCAATTTTATGCCCAGCTTTTTCTGCCGCTTCTTCTATCGCAGCAGCTCCACCCAGTACGATTAAGTCAGCCAATGAAACTTTCGTAATCGCACGACTGGTTTTTGATTGATTGCCATTAAAGTCAGATTGAATACCCTCAAGCGCCTTCAGTACTTTCGTTAACTCCGCCGGATTGTTCACTGCCCAATCTTTTTGGGGAGCAAGACGAATGCGGGCACCATTTGCGCCGCCGCGCATATCGGTACCGCGGTAGCTAGATGCTGAAGCCCAGGCAGTTCTCACTAATTCCGAGCCTGTTAACCCTGAGTCCAGTATTTTGGCTTTCAGGTTTTTAATGTCTTTGGCATCTACCAATGAATGATCTACTGCAGGAACTGGGTCTTGCCAGATTAAGGCCTCTTTTGGAGCATCAGCGCCAATATAGCGTGAGCGGGGGCCCATATCGCGGTGGGTTAATTTGAACCAGGCTTTTGCAAAGGCGAGTTCAAATTCTTTTGGATTATCCAAAAAGCGTTTCGAAATTTCGCGGTAGCTTGGGTCGAATTTAAGCGATAGGTCAGTGGTCAGCATGATAGGCGCATGACGTTTTTTAGGGTCATGTGCATCAGGTACTAAGTCTGATGCCTGGTTATCTGCTGGGATCCATTGTGTTGCACCCGCTGGGCTTTTTGTTTTTACCCAGTCATAGGCAAATAAGTTGGTTAGAAAGTTGTGGGTCCAAGCTGCTGGGTTAACTGTCCATGCACCTTCCAAGCCACTGGTAATGGTGTCACCACCCTTGCCGCTACCACATTTGTTTTTCCAGCCGAAACCTTGTTCTTCAATGCCTGCGGCGGCAGGTTCAGGGCCTACGCACTTCTCTGGTGATTTAGCACCATGGGCTTTACCAAAGGTGTGGCCACCAGCAATAAGCGCCACGGTTTCTTCATCGTTCATGGCCATTCGAGCGAAGGTTTCACGGATATCTTTTGCTGCTAATAGTGGGTCTGGGTTGCCATTGGGGCCTTCAGGGTTTACGTAGATCAGACCCATTTGAACTGCGGCTAAGGGTTTTTCGAGTTTCCTATCGCCACTATAGCGTTTGTCATCCAGCCATTTTTTTTCTGGTCCCCAGTACATAATGTCTGCTTCCCAGTCGTCTTCACGACCACCGGCAAAACCATAAGTTTTGAAGCCCATGGATTCCAGGGCGACATTGCCTGTGAGTACCATTAAATCGGCCCATGAAATGCTTTCGCCGTATTTCTGTTTAATAGGCCAAAGTAGTCTGCGAGCTTTGTCTAGGTTGCCGTTGTCAGGCCAGCTGTTCAGTGGTTCGAACCGTTGCTGCCCTCCCGCTGCACCACCACGGCCATCTGCAACACGGTAGACACCAGCACTATGCCAGGCCATACGAATGAAAAATGGACCATAGTGACCATAGTCTGCGGGCCACCAGTCTTGGGAATCGGTCATTAGAGCTTCAATGTCCTTTTTTACTGCACCGAGATCCAACTTGCTAAATGCCTTGGCATAATCAAAGTCTTTTCCCAGGGGATTTGACTGAGGAACATGCTGGCGCAGAGGGCTCAGGTCTAGTTGTTCCGGCCACCAAAATTGGTTTGATTTGGACTCGCTTGAGTAAGCGGGGTTTACTAAGGCTATGGGTGTTAGTGCTATCGCAACGACAGCTAATAAGGGCTTTAGTTGTCTAATCATAGTGTTCCCTCCTATAGGTAGGACTTATACATTTCTATTATTTGCTGTGTAACCGAAAAGCTCTGATACAGAATAGTCATACACTCAATCATTTTTGTTTTAGGTTGTTACCCACCGTCTGGCTAAATGAAAGCAAATGGTTTGGCTAGCATTTAAATCTTAGGCTGGTATCGAGAATAGGGCTAATAAATTGTAAGTATCATTTTGATAGCTTAGTGCAATTCTTGTTAATAGAAATTGCTGCTAAGAAGGCAAAGGCCCATGATTAGGGCCTTTGGTGGGGGTTTCGCGTTAAGTTTTTGGTAGAAATTTATACTATTTCTTGCTTAAACAAGCATTCAATATCAGATATCCAACTACACCTGAGGCGATAGAGCCGATAATAATGCCAAGTCTTTCATCGAATAAAAGGTTAACGGCAGTTTCTTCAAAAGCAAGAGAACCAATAAATAAGCTCATGGTAAAACCTACACCACAGAGAGCGGCGGTGCCGTAAAGTGAACCCCAGTTCATACCTTTAGGTAAGCTAGATAGCTTTAACTGAATGGCAAGCCAGCAAAAACCAAAAATGCCTATTTGTTTGCCTATGAAAAGCCCTGCTGCAATGCCTAATGGTACGGGGTGAAGAAGCTGTTCTGTACCTACTCCAGATAAATTTATGCCTGCATTGGCAAAGGCAAATACGGGTAGAACAATAAAAGCTACGGCTGAATGTAAATCGTGCTCCAAATCTTTTAGGGGTGAAAAACCCGGTGTTTTTTTGGATGTCATGGGTATAAACATGGCGACCAGAATACCAGCTAATGTAGCGTGGACACCCGACTTCAACATGGCTACCCACATAACTAAACCAACAATAATATAAACGGTTTTGGATTCTACGTTGCGTCGGTTAATAAATACGAGAAGGGGGATACAGCAAGCAACAACAATTAATGCTGTCAGAGATATTTTTGAGGTGTAAAAAAAAGCAATAACTAGAATGGCACCAATATCATCAAAGATGGCTAATGAAGTAAGGAAAATTTTAATACTGGTAGGCACACGTTTGCCCAGTAAAGATAAAATACCAAGAGCAAAAGCAATGTCGGTAGCAGCAGGAATTGCCCAGCCTGATATGGCTGCGTCATCACCCAAATTGAAATAAACATAAACGAGTGCTGGTACTAGCATTCCACCAATGGCGCCCGCGCCAGGTAAAATAATATTGCGTTTATCCGAGAGTTCACCTTCAACAAGCTCTCGTTTTAATTCCAGGCCTACCAGAAAGAAGAAGATGGCCATTAATCCATCGTTAATCCATAGCAGTAGGGGCTTGGCTATTTGTAAGGCGCCAATTCGTATTTCTACTGGCGTATCTAACAGTAAAGCGTAGTAGCGCTCAAAGGGTGAGTTCGCAACAATAATGGCAAGCACAGCTGTACCCATCAGCAATATGCCACCCGCAGATTCAAGCTTAAAAAACCCAGTTAGGAAAGGTAGCTGGGAATCATGTTCCGTGCTTTGGTTTGAGGCTTTGTTCATATGATGTCCATGCCTATTAAAAGCTGTTTTTATTTGCAGAAATAAAAAGAATTACAGTCTTGCATCATTATTCTTGGTTAACAAATATTAGTCCATTGGTGTTAAAACCAAGTTCCTTAGAACGGGAGATAAATTGATCAATCACTGACTGCTTAACAGTGGGTGTTCTGGCAAGCAACCAAAGGTAGGAATTGTTATAGCCTGAGACAAAGGCGTATTGATAGTTTTCTTTATCCAGCTCAAAAATAATGTATGAGCTGTAAAATGGACCAAAGAACGATACTTTAAGGTGGCCCTGTTTTTTGTCTTCCACAAAATAAGCTTTACCTTCAGCTTTTTTCCATTCATTTTTGGTCTTTGAATATCCTTGGTTAATGACCTGAATTCCTCCGTCATCTCTCATAGAATATTCTGCTGATACTTTACTCAAGCCTCGCTCAAAGGAATGATCAAGACGGGCAATTTCGTACCATTTGCCTAGATAACGGTTTACTTCAAAGTCATCAACGGGATTCACGCCTTTAGGCATTCCATGGCAGCCTGTTAATAGTATTGAAAAAAATAAGGGTAACAAAAAAATTAAATGTCGCATTTTTATTTAAGGCCCATTAAACATCTCAGTTAAATTGACTGTAGATTTTTTGCCAATATGTTTGAAATTTTTCTCCAGCCAGCCTTCGGCAGTATCTCTACCAATATCTCGTAAATGTTGTAGAAACTTCCACTCAACATTCATCTTTGAAGATACGCCGAGGGGAATCAGTTCATTTTGATTTTCGATAATATGTACATGGTTGTCACGGTATTCTTTATCAGAAAGCACGCCCCTTTTAATCAGTCGAGAAACAAATTCAACGGAACGTAAATCTTTTAATAGAGAACTGTTAAACCCTATTTCATTTAATCGGTCAGAAATTTCTTGTGTAGTGCGTGGTGTTCCTTTGCGTTCAATAGGGTTAATTTGAATAACGACAATATCCGCACAGTCCGTGCTTTCAAAAAACGGAAAGAGGGAGGGGTTACCCATATAGCCACCATCCCAGTAGGGGATTCCATCAATTTCAACAGCTTGAAATACCATAGGTAAACAACAGGAGGCGATGATCATATCGGCTGTTAACTCGCTGTGCTCAAATATTTTAACTCGTCCAGTTTCCACGTTGGTGGCAGAGATAAAAAGTTTGGTCATATTACAGCGGCGGACCCGCTCAAAATCGACAGAAGTTTCAAGTAATAATTTTAGAGGGTTAAGGTTCAAGGGGTTTAATTGATAAGGAGAAAAGGCTTGAGTTAATACATTATGAAAATGAAAGCCAGGTGATTTATTTAGGCTCCATTTGCCTAAAAACTTATCAATAGGATTACGTTTAATGGGACTCCAGTGGCCGGCCAAGCTTAATTTATACCAAAAATTGTATAAGGCTTCCCGGGCTCCATCTGGGCCGCCATTCATCATGCCATCAGCATAGAGTATGGTGTTTATAGCGCCGGCAGAGGTTCCGGAAATACCGGGGAAAGTTAGCCGGCCATCTTCTAATAATTTATCAAGCACGCCCCAGGTAAATGCGCCGTGAGAGCCTCCACCTTGAAGGGCGAGGTTAACTGGTGTGGATTTTTTGGGCATTGCTATCTTGTTCCTTGAGTATGATGGCTTGGTCTTGGCGTATTTACTCTTTTATAAATTTTAAAGTCTTACTTAGATATGGTTAAGCGTTGGATATTAACAGAGTCCTATATTCAGATTAGGAGTATTGAAGGTGTTGCTCAATTTGATAAGCAACCATAATTAGAGGTTATCTGGGGGGCTTTGTTTATCAACCCAGATTTTCCGTAAAGGCTCACCAAAATCATCGTAGATAATTTCTTCTTTTGGTTTGGGTTTTTCGGGTTTTTTCTTTTCGGACTTTTTATTGCGCCGGGCATCTAGTGCGGCGACAACTTCTGGCACAGGCGTACGATCAGTTTTGGTATCTGTAAACAATGGCGTTTTGATACTTTCGAGTGGGTTCTCTCGACCACTAACACCGCTCGGGATATTTTCGATTTCTCCGCCTTTTCGAGCGTAGCGGTCCATTTGTCGCTGTAACTCGGCACGGATGTCAGCTTTTGTCGGTATCTTTTTCACGGCGCTTCAATCAATTCGTAACCTATTAATTATACCACTACTTATCTCTCTACTTATATCACTACGGTTTACGACTTGGTGAAATTACCAGTGATCCCAAACAGGTTCACAATCAGCTGGGAACGTTGAGTATTGCCCGAGTTCTGCCCAATCCTGACCTGGTTGATGAAAATCAGAGCCGCAGGAGGCATAGAGGTTTTTCTGTCGGCAAATACTGGCAAGATCTCTGGTGACGGAGGGTATTTGTTTACCTGAAACAACTTCCATTCCTTGTCCCCCTGCTGCAATAAAGTCATCGAGAAAGGCCAGTAGTTTGGTACGTGTCAGCTTGTATTTGGCAGGATGGGCGAGAACCGGGGTGCCTCCGGCATCTAGTATCCATTCTATTGTTTGTGGTAGGTCTGCCCAGAGTTGTTTGATATCGCAGGGTTTTCCAGAACCAAGGAATTTTTTAAAGGCTTGCTTGATGTTGCTTACGGCACCTATTTCAACTAAATACTGCGCAAAATGGGGGCGACCGATATTGTCATTACCTGCTATTTTTGATGTTCTATCTAAAGCATCATTAAAACCGTAGCCCGTTAATTTCTCTGCTATACGCTCTGCTCGCTCTTTGCGTGCTTGATGTTGATGGGTCACCCCTATTTTCAGGGCATCGCTCTGTGGCTGAATATTTAGGCCGACAATATGAATATTTATTTTTCGCCATACGGTGGAGAATTCAATGCCAGGAATGATTTTTAGTGGTAATTGATAGGTGCTCTCTAATTGTTGATAGGCTAGGCTTGTATCGTGATCGGTGATAGATAGGACATCCACACCCTGCTCAACCGCACGTTGAACCAACTCAAGAGGTGAGAGGGAACCATCTGAGCAAGTAGTGTGGCAATGTAGGTCGTATTTTAAAGAGGCTGTCGCTGTCATAAGGGTTTTACTAATAAGGAGCTCTATTATAAGGCAATTACAAAGGCTGCCGTTATACTGGGGCCATGAATACCTCTATTTCTCCGTCGCCCGAATCATTAACCCCCGGATTTAGTATCAAACCCATAGGACTTGATGATCAACAACAGGTTGTGGAGCAGACGGAACATTTTATTCGGCTGGGAAGTGAACTGTTGGGCCGCCAATTTGACAATATCCCCGTACATTTTGATTTGAAAGGACGAACTGCGGGTATGTATAAAGTGGTGGGAAGAGGGCGAAAGGTTCAGCGTCAGATTCGTTATAACCCGTGGATTTTTGCCAAGTACTATGAAAACAATCTGACCGTTACCGTACCTCACGAAGTGGCCCATTATTTGGTCGATTGTGTCCATGGTTTAAGGAAAGTTCGCCCCCATGGTAATGAATGGAAGACCGTGATGAACGCCTTTGGTGTGGACAGTCGAGCCACTTCAACCTTTAATCTAGAGGGAATTCCTACCCGACGGCAGCAACAGGTTGATTATCGTTGTGGTTGCAAAGAACATCAGCTGGGTATTCGGCGACACAATAAAGTATCACGTGGCGAGGCCAATTATCTTTGTCGATGCTGTGGTGAAGTGTTGAGATTTGTGGAGCCTGGCAACGCTTTATGAAGTCTGATTTCTGGTACGTTTATATAATTCAGGCTACAGATGGTTCACTGTATACCGGCATTACCACAGATATTCAGCGCCGTTTTAATGAGCATTTAAGCAGTAAACAGGGTGCTAAATATTTCCAAGGCAGGACCCCGCAAAAAATTGTCTATGTGGAAGATGGCCATGACCGCAGTAGTGCTTCAAAAAGAGAGGCTGAAATTAAAAAGTTACGGCGTGAGCAGAAGCTTCTGTTGATTGATAGCCACCGTGAACTAACGAAGAAATAAGGTGCTCAGAGATGGAAGTTCAGCATAATCCAGATAAGCAATGTTTCACTATTGAGTTGAATCATACTTCGGCTGTTTTAGAGTACAACCTGTTGCCTGAGCAGGACGGTGGGAAGGGAGTCGACTTTAGGCGAACTTATGTACCATCAGAATTTCGGGGGCAGGGCCATGCAGAGGCGTTGGTTAAACAAGGGTTAAACTGGGCAAAACAGCAGGGGCTTAAGGTACAAGCCTCCTGCTGGTATGTTAGAAGGTTTCTCTAACTGAATCGACCTTGATTGTTATCCATAAGTGCAGAGATACGCAGTATCCACCGCTACTTTTAATTGAAAACTATTGCCTGCAGCAACTACAAAACTGTCACCCTGTTCAAAAGTGTTCCAGTCATCACTGCCAGGTAGCTTTACGGTCAATGCGCCACTGACAACAGTTATTGTTTCTTTTTCACTGGCACCGAATTCATATTCACCTGGTGCCATAACACCTACTGTAGCGGGCAGTGTTGCTGTTTGAAAACCGATGGAAGTGACTTTGCCATCGAAGTATTCGTTCATTTTAAACATATTGATATTCCCAATAACAAATTAAATAGAGACGGTCTTTGTGGCCCAGTTGTGGCTTACAAGAGTGGCTGTTGCTCAAAGGCGGCTATAGTACCTTGGGAGTCGCCCATATAGAATGCGCGTTTTCAACTTTTGGCGGTGTAGTTTTTGAATCATTGGGATGTAGTGGTTATTGGTGCCGGTGCTGCGGGTTTGATGTGTGCTATTGCTGCAGGTCAACGTGGTCGTCGGGTGTTGGTATTGGAACGGGCTAACAAGCCGGGGAAGAAAATTTTGATGTCTGGTGGTGGCCGTTGTAACTTTACCAATCTGTACGTGGAACCAGAAAACTTCCTGTCGGAAAACCCCCATTTTTGTAAGTCAGCCCTAAGCCGTTACAGCCAATGGGATTTCATCGATCTGGTGTGTCAGCATGGCATTGGTTACCACGAGAAAACCCTAGGGCAGTTGTTTTGTGATGATTCTTCAAAAGATATTCTCAATATGCTTTTGGGCGAAGTGGAGAAGGCGGGGGTGACCCTTAAAATCCAGTGTGAGATCACTCAAGTCAGTTTTGAGGGCAGTTATCAGTTACAAACCAGTGAGGGTGAGATAAAGGCCGAGTCTGTGGTGGTGGCTTCCGGAGGGCTTTCGGTGCCAACCCTGGGTGGTTCTGACTTTGGCTATCAACTGGCAGAGCAGTTTGGCCATACTCTTGTGCCCCTAAGGCCTGCATTGGTGCCCTTTACCTTTACCGACGGTTTTAAACTGTTATCAGAAAAGCTCAGTGGTGTTTCCGTTCGTGCAAGAATCCATACAGAAGTTGATACAAAGGTTGGTGCGAATGAGCAATCTTTTCTGGAAAATATTCTCTTTACTCATAGGGGCTTAAGTGGCCCTGCGGTGTTGCAAATATCCAGTTATTGGCGAGAAGGGCTGAGTGTCACAGTGGACCTTTTACCAGAGACCAATTGTCAGGTGTTTTTAACAGAGCAAAAACAGCAGCAACCGAAATCAATGTTACGAACCGTTTTGTCGCAGTTGCTGCCGAAAAAATTGGTGTTGGAATTAGAAACAATGTGGTGGCCAGAGCAAGCTGAAAAACCACTGGCTGAATTGCCGGAGTTATTATTGTCAGGGATTGCAGATAAAATACATGGCTGGAAATTAAAACCATCAGGCACGGAAGGATATCGTACTGCTGAAGTGACATTGGGCGGCGTAGATACAAATGCCGTTTCCTCCAAAACTATGGAAAGTTTAAAGCAACCTAGTTTGTATTTTGTGGGTGAAGTACTGGATGTGACTGGCCATCTGGGCGGATTTAATTTCCAGTGGGCTTGGGCTTCGGGATTTGCAGCCGGGCAGGTCGTATAAAAACTGAATGGCGTTAGTTAAATAATTTGGACATGAAACAATGGAAAGAGAAGAACTAAACGCTGAAACGGCGAAGATTCCTTGGCAGGAACTACAGCGATTTTTTGCCAATGGCTCAACGATTTATGTGTCGCCGGAGTTAGACTTAATTGATGTGGCGATAGAAATTTGTCATGACAATAAAGAGCAGATAGAACAGTGGATGGCTGATGAGTCTGTAGGGCAAGTCAGTGATGACCAAGCGGTGGCGTGGCTGGAGGCTGATGCGACTCTTTGGTCTGTGGTGGTCAAACCTTGGGTGCTTGTTCAGCCACTAAAAGACCAGTAGCTAAAAGCCTAGCCTTTAGCTGTTTTCCAGGTCTCGGGGGATATCATCTGGGTCTTTTCCTCGTTGCCAAACCAGATGTCACCTTCCTGCACTGTTGCTTGTAATGACATATTGCGTTCAGCCATTGCTGCAATCGCATTGGTATCTTCAGGAGAGAGATAGTTGACCGTAAGGTTGTCAAAGCGACTGAGATCGGCCTCAATATTTTTCCACCAAATGGATGCGCTACGTTCGCCGTATGCGTATACCGTTACCCGCTTAGCCCTGTTGCAGCCTTTGCGAATACGACGCTCATCGGGTAAACCCAGTTCAATCCAGTGCTCAATATCACCATGCAAGTTTTTCAGCCAGAGGTCAGGTTCATCGTCTGTAGAGATTCCTTTTGTGAACTGTAGTAATTCGTCTGCATTAAAAGCAAAAGCCAGTAGCCGAATCATCATGCGTTCATCGGTTTCAGAGGGATGGCGGGCGACTGTCAATGAGTGTGATTGAAAGTAGTTCCGGTCCATATCGGATACTTGAAGCTCAGCTTTAAAAATAGTGGCTTTAAGTGCCATTGAGTGTGGCCTTTAGTGGAAAGATGGGAGAGTGCCTCAAGGAGAAGAATTACTCTAAAAGAGGTGTTCTAACTATGTATTCTAAAGAAGTACTCTAAAGCAATAGGCCCTGAAAAATTGTTTCTTCAGGGCTTTTTAGAATAAGGAGAAGGTAGCATTCTTACGTAATAATACCTCCGCCTCCTGGCATACCACCACCCATTCCTCCCATTCCGCCTTCTTGGCCGGGAACGACAATTTTAGAGGCTTGCTCACGGCGCATTTCTTCTAACTCTTTCGCGGTTTGTTCAACAGCAATCTCCGCGGCAGGGCCAAACTTTTCTGCAGCTTCACCAATGGTTGTGGCGTCCAGATTAAAGTTGATGGGCAGTGCGCCCATGGGCGTCATAACCTGTGTGGATCCTGAATAGAGCACTTCACGACTGGTATCTGTTTCACCTTCTGGTGTCACCGGTATTAGTCGGCGAATGGTGCCAATTTTTTGATCGGTGAACACTTCCTCGCGGTACAGGTCAGCGGGGTTCATAGTGGCATCAGGTTGTTGTTCGCTCATAGTAATAGATTCGATTGTTGTTGAAAGAGGTCGCAATACTAGCAGATTTTTAGCTGGTTTTTAGTACAAGTTTTTACGGCGCAGTGATTTGGTTTTTTAGGGTTTCTACCATGGCATTAGCCGCAGCTGAAAGTGGGTAACGGCGTCGAGTTAGGATGCCTACCCGGCGGGTTACAGTTGGTCTGGTCAGTGGCCTACACTCAACGCCCAGGGACTCCATTTGCTGAATGGTGAGTGATGGCATCACGCTGATGCCTAAACCGTTTGCAACCATAGAGCTAATAGATGCCAGTTGATTTGCTTCAAACTCTACGTTCAACTGGATGCCTCGGGACATAGTCGCTTTATCCACCATCTGCCGCATGGCTGAAGGGCGTTGTAAGGCTATAAAAGGGTAGTTCTGCAAATGTTTCCAAGTAATATTTTCTATTTCCAATAGTGGGTGGTGCTTGGGGGTGACCACAAAGAAGCGATCTTCAAACAAGGGCTCAAAATTAAGGTCTTCAGATTCGTCGGGGTAGAAAGTAACACCTATCTCTACCCGTCCTTTGCGGACCATGTCTACTACATCCTCTGCAACCACATCCTGAACAGCAATATTGATATCGGGGTGTTGTGACCGATAATGAGATAAAGCTTTGGGTAGCTGGCTAATAGAGAATGAGGCCATGGTGGCAATGGCGAGTTTGCCGCGACGCATGGAAAAAAGGTTATGAAGGTCAGCCAAGGCATTATCCCAGTCGGCGAGTAACCGTTGTGCTACGGGTAGAAATTCTTCACCTTCTGGCGTTAGAGATAATGTTCTTGTTGTTCGGTATAGCAATTGTCCGCCTGCTACTTCTTCCAGATTTTTAACAGCAATGCTCAGCGCTGGTTGTGACAGGTGGAGTAGTGCGCCTGCTTCAGCAAAATTTCGGGTTTGGGCGACGGCTATGAAGGCCTTGAGCTGTTTAATGGTGATATCCATAGGCGGTTATTCTATCGAGTAAGGGTTTTCAATTTTTTTGAGTAGTCATTCAAAGGATAATATCTTTAATAGAATTATTTATTTAATTTATTAATCAGTCTATTAAAATTTTACGCTTGATAAATATATCTCCCTGTAGCATCCTTGCCGACGTTTTGCAACCTGTGGTTTGGGCCTCGGGGTAACATAAAAAGTCACTAATATAGAAAGTAACTGAAGGAGTTTTGTTCATGGCGGGTTTCGATAAGGTGGTTAACACCTACGAAGAAGCGATGGCGGGTCTGGAAGATGGCATGACCGTGATTGCTGGCGGTTTTGGTATTTGTGGTATTCCTGAGAATCTGATTACACAGATGAAGAAAATGGGTACCAAAGACCTCACTATTGTTTCCAACAACTGTGGTATCGATGGGTTTGGTTTGGGTATCTTGCTGGAAGATCGTCAAATTAAAAAGATGATTTCTTCCTACGTAGGCGAGAACAAATTATTTGAAGAGCAGCTGCTAGCTGGTGATCTTGAAGTTGAATTGACGCCTCAGGGTACATTGGCAGAAAAAATGCGTGCTGCCGGTGCTGGTATCCCTGCGTTCTACACAGCAACCGGATATGGTACTGATGTTGCTGAAGGCAAAGACGTTCGTGAGTTCGATGGTCGTAAATACATCCTTGAAGAATCTATCCAAGGTGACTTTGCCATTGTCAAAGCTTGGAAAGCAGACCGTTATGGTAATGCTATCTATCGTCATACCGCTCAGAACTTTAATCCAATGGCTGCGACTGCAGGCAAGATTACTGTGATGGAAGTGGAAGAAATTATTGAGCCGGGTGAGCTGGATCCAACACAAATTCATACACCTGGAATCTACGTTGATCGTCTGATTCAGGGTACTTTCGAAAAACGTATTGAAATACGTACCGTCCGCGAAGGTTAACAGGAGAGATATTATGGGACTTTCTCGTGATCAAATGGCTATCCGTGTTGCCCGTGAGTTGCAGGATGGTTACTACGTAAATTTGGGTATTGGTATTCCTACACTGGTAGCAAACCATGTACCTGAAGGTATGGAAGTTATGTTGCAGTCTGAGAACGGACTGTTGGGTATGGGGCCTTTCCCCACTGAAGATGCAGTAGATGCAGATTTGATTAACGCAGGTAAGCAGACGGTAACGACTGCTACTGGTGCATCAATTTTTTCATCAGCTGAGTCTTTCGCCATGATTCGTGGCGGCCATGTAGACCTTACTGTTCTTGGTGCTTTTGAAGTAGATGCCCAGGGCAATATCGCTTCCTGGATGATCCCAGGCAAACTCATCAAAGGTATGGGTGGTGCGATGGATTTGGTAGCTGGTGCAGACAATATCATTGTGACGATGACTCACGCTGATAAATACGGTAACTCCAAACTGTTGCCAGAATGCTCTTTGCCGCTGACTGGTGCTGGTTGTATCAAACAGGTTTTAACTGATTTGGCTTACCTGGAAATCCGTGATGGAAAATTCCACTTGGTTGAGCGTGCACCTGGTATCTCTGTCGAAGAAATCGTAGAGAAAACTGCAGGCGAATTGGTTGTTCCAGACAATGTTCCAGAGATGCAGTTTTAATTTCACGTTATGTGAAGTTTGCATGTAAAAAAGGCTCCCTGTTGGGGGCCTTTTTTTATTTTGGAACTTTTGTTTTTTCACATTAGTTCGTCTTTTCTAATTTTCAGCTGTAGTTTGTCGCCTGTGATTGATAAGTAACTTTCGTTTATTAAGGAAAACTCTATGTTCGCAAGTAATATGTTGGCCGGTAAAACAGCATTGGTCACTGGCTCGACCAGTGGTATTGGTTATGCCATGGCATCAAAGCTGGCTGAGTCAGGTGCTAATGTTGTATTGCATGGATTGATGGATTCTGCTGAAGGTGAAGCGCTTCGCCAGGAGTTTGAGCAAAAATATGGTGTTCAATGCTTGTTCAATGGTGCGGATATTTCTACAGCTGATGGCAATGAAGAGTTGGTGGCAGCCTCGTTAGAAAAATATGGTGAAATAGATATCTTAATAAACAATGCGGGCATCCAGTTTACTGCCCCCGTTGAAGATTTTCCGGTAGCAAAATGGGATGCGATTATTAGCATCAATTTAAGCTCCGCTTTCCATACCACAAGATTATTAGTACCTGGCATGCAGCAGCGTGGTTGGGGACGAATTATTAATATTGCTTCCGTTCATGGGTTGGTCGCTTCCTTAAACAAGGCAGCGTATGTGGCGGCCAAACATGGCATCGTTGGACTGACCAAGGTGGTTGCACTGGAAAATGCTGATAAGGGCGTAACGGTTAATGCGATCTGTCCAGGTTGGGTAGATACTGATTTAGTGGCTGCACAATTTCAGGCGCGAGCTGATCGAGATGAGGTGAGCTTCGAGGAAGGTAAGCGCAGCGTAATTGTTGAGAAACAACCGATGCCCAAAGCGACTCCACCTTCATCCCTTGGTGATCTGGCATTGTTTCTTTGTTCCGATGCAGCAGCGACCATCACGGGCTCTAGCTTGCCTATGGATGGCGGCTGGACCGCACAGTAACGTATGAATCAGTGTTCTATTTCAGGTAAGACACTTAGATTGAACGCTGATTCACTCTCTGACTTTGTTGTTCAGCGGTTTCCACTCGCTCTGAGTAGCGATCCACCAGATATTCTTGGTGGTCTCGAGTTAACAGGGTGAACTTCATCAGCTCTTCCATCACATCGACAATGCGGTTGTAGTACGCCGAAGGTTTCATTCGGCCATTGTCTTCGAACTCCAGAAAAGCTTTTGCTACCGAGGACTGGTTGGGGATGGTGATCATCCGCATCCAGCGACCTAGTACCCGTAACTGATTCACCACGTTAAAGGATTGAGATCCACCGGAAACCTGCATCACAGCCAGGGTTTTACCCTGTGTGGGCCTGACAGCGCCCAATGCTAGTGGCACCCAGTCAATCTGGGCTTTCATAATACTGGACATAGAACCGTGACGCTCGGGGGAGCACCACACTTGCCCCTCTGACCACATCATCAATTCCCGTAGCTCTTTGACCTTGGGGTGGTCTCCATCGGCACTTCCATGGGTATGGTCATCGGGTAGTGGTAAGCCCGAGGGGTTGTAGATACGCGTTTCGGCACCCATATGTTTTAAAAGGCGGGCAGATTCTTCGACAACTAACCGACTGTAGGATCGTTCCCGCAATGAGCCATACAGTAGCAAAATACGTGGTTTGTGCTTTGATGCATTTTTATCAAAATGAGACAGATCTGGTTCGCGGAATTGCTCATGATCCATATTGGGTAAGCTGATATCGCTGATAGTCATTTTAGATAGCTCCCAACTTGTTAAGGGCCGAGCGTAACTCTTCCTGAGATAATTGTTTGTCTGCCAACGCTAATAGCTCAGTGACTCGCTGCTGGATTTCAGCAATGGTGTCTCGAAAAGCTTGGGCTTTTTCTTCTTCGCTGCCGTCGATTTTTGATGGGTCTGTTAATCCCCAGTGGACTTTGATGGATTTACCAAACCATACCGGGCAGGTTTCACCAGCAGCGGAATCACAGACGGTGATCACCACATCTGGAGCGAATTCTTCCAACTCATCCCAGGACTGACTTACCAGTCCTTCTGTAGAAATATCCGCTTCCTGCAAATATTGGAGGGATAACGGGTGCACTTGCCCCGCAGGTTGGCTACCGGCACTTTTTGCCTGGATGCTGCCTTGGTTCTGGACGAGAGACATATGATTGGTAATGGCCTCGGAGAGAATGCTACGACAGCGATTGTGGGTGCAGATATATAAAAATTTCATAGATGATGTCTTTTGGTTAGATTCAGCGGCTGGTTAGTGTTTTAACACTAGCTAACAGCAGGAAGCTGTCGTTGTTGGATCCAGCAGCTTCAGGTTTTTTTCAATATATTTGGGATTGTCTTTGGCTGTTTGGTGTAAAACCGAGATAGCCCACGTCGGTAGAGATTCATTGAGCTTGTAATAGACCCATTTACCACGACGTTCATCTTTTAATAATTCACACCTTCTTAACTCAGATAAGTGTCGGGAGACTTTGGGCTGACTGAGTTCCAGAGCCTGAGTTAAATCACAGACACACAATTCACCTTTTAATGTGATGAGCAGAAGCGATTTCAGCCGGGTGTCTTCTGAAAGGCATTTGTAAAAGGCCAAAGGATCAAGCATTGGTATGACTACAGGGTTATTAAAATATATGGAATATCATATATATGATATTCCATATGTCAAGAGAGCACTTGAGTCGTTAGAAGGGAAGAGAATGAATAGCTGTTTTGGGATACGTTTTTTTACAGCGTGTTGTTCGCTTAAAACCCCTGTAAAACAATCTTTCCGATTGATGTTCCGGACTCTAATTCTTGGTGTGCTGCTCTCAGGTTTTCCGCATTAATAGCTCCCAAGTTTTTACCCACAGTAGTTTGAATATATCCCTGATCAACCAAGTCGGATACGCGATTTAGTAGGCGGCTCTGCTCATTCATATCAGCTGCGTTAAACATGGAGCGTGCAAACATAAACTCAATATGAAGTGACAAACTCTTTGGTTTCATCTTCATTACGTCTATAGCATTGGGATCATCAATCATGGCAATCTTGCCAAAAGGGACGAGCAGTTCGGTGTAGCTGTCAAAGTACGAATCTGTATGGGTCAGACTGGCCACGTGGGTGACTTGACCAATACCTTCATTTTCAATCAGGGCATTGATTTGTGGCTGAAGGGGCTGGGTGTGATCAACAACATAATCTGCCCCTAGCTTTTTTACCCAGGCTTGGGAGCTTTCCCGTGATGCGGTGGCAACAATTGTGGCACCAGAGAGCGCTTTAGCTAACTGGATAAGAATAGAGCCAACACCGCCGGCGGCACCTACAACCAGAATAACTTCATCAGATTTTTTCCCATGTGTCGGCGCCTGTTTCTGAATGGCCAAATGCTCAAATAAAAGCTCCCAAGCTGTTATTGCCGTTAGGGGTAATGCGGCAGCTTCTGAATCTGATAGGCTTTTGGGTTTGATGCCCACAAGACGTTCATCAATTAGCTGATATTCAGCGTTGCTACCTTGTCGGTTAAGGTCACCCGCATAAAATACTTTGTCACCAGGCTTGAATTGTGTGACGGTCTCTCCAGTAGCAATGACTTCACCCACGGCATCCCAGCCAAGTACTTTATAGTTTTTTCCAGAATGGTTTTCAGCCGAGGTCGAATCATCTACGGGAGAAACACGCTGACGAATTTTGTAATCCACCGGATTGACTGCAATGGCACTGACTTTTACAAGCAAATCATTCCCGGTGGCAATAGGCTGAGGTATCTCAATATCAATTAAAGACTCAGGCTCATTGATGGGTAGGGATTTGCTGTAACCAACAGCTTTCATCGTGCCATTGGTCTTCACAGTGTCAGTAGCGCTCATTATGTTTTTCTCGTTTGTTGGTCATGGAATACATATTAAAACAGGTGGTATTCGTTCACCCAATGTTTCCTCTAGAGTAGCATTGGGTCGATTAATCTCTTCAATTTAATCACCTAAATAGCCCCATGTGTTCCATTTCTGTACAATGCCCGTCCCTTAAATGCCCTGTAACTTTTTTCTTTTCAAAACCTATGCCTGATACTCCATCCAAACAAAAAGTTGGTTTTGTTTCCCTCGGTTGCCCAAAAGCTTTGGTGGATTCAGAACGTATCCTGACCAAGCTGAAATTGGATGGTTATGACATCAGTCCAGATTATGAAGGTGCTGATGTTGTTGTCGTTAATACCTGTGGTTTTATCGATTCTGCCAAGCAGGAATCCATGGATGCCATTAGTGAGGCAGTGAAGGAAAATGGCAAGGTGATTGTCACCGGCTGCATGGGTAAGGGGGCTGATGCCGAGGCAATTAAAACACAGAACCCCGATGTGCTCAGTGTCAGTGGCCCGGCAGATTATGATTCGGTACTCAATGCAGTACATGAATATGTGCCACCACATTCTCAAAATGGGGAGCAGGAAACAGGTGAGTCGAAAGCACATAAACCTTACGAAGATATATTGCCACCGGAGGGTATTAAGCTCACACCACAACATTATGCCTATCTAAAGATTTCTGAGGGCTGTAACCACCGTTGTACTTTTTGCATTATTCCCGATATGCGGGGCGACTTGGTCAGCCGACCTATTTCCGATGTGGTGGACGAAGCGAAAAAGTTGGTGGAATCTGGTACCCGAGAGCTACTGGTGATTTCCCAGGACACCAGCGCCTATGGCGTGGATGTAAAATACAAGCTGGATTTTGTCGACGGTAATGCTTTGGAAACCCGGATGCAGGATCTGGCGGTGGCATTAGGTGAGTTGGGTGTCTGGGTACGATTGCACTATGTGTATCCGTACCCCCATGTAGATAAAGTGATTCCTCTGATGGCTGAAGGAAAAATCCTGCCCTATCTGGATATTCCGTTCCAGCATGCCAGCCCGAAAATTCTCAAACTGATGAAACGCCCGGGTAATCAGGAAAAAGTATTGGAGCGGATTAAAGCTTGGCGGGCTATCTGCCCAGAGCTCACTATTCGCAGTACTTTCGTTGTGGGCTTCCCCGGTGAAACCGAAGAAGATTTCCAAATGCTGTTGGATTGGCTTGAAGAAGCTGAGCTGGATCGTGTGGGTTGCTTTAAATATTCTCCTGTAGATGGTGCTAAAGCTAATGAGCTGCCTGACCACGTACCGGAAGATATTCAGCAGCAGCGCTGGGAGCGTTTTATGGAAACCCAGCAAGCCATCAGTGCACGTCGATTAGAGCGCAAAGTTGGCCAGACCCTGGAAGTTTTAATTGATGAAGTCGATGAGGAAGGTGCTATAGGCCGCTCTTATGCAGACGCACCGGAAATTGATGGTAATGTGTTTATCAATGATATTGAGAGTGTAGAAGCGTTAGGGCTTAAGCCCGGTGATATGGTCGAAGTAACTATTGAGCACGCTGATGAATATGACCTTTGGGGTGCGCTTGTATATTCTTAACAGACTATAAATAGTCATAAAAAAGGGCAGCCTAACCAGGCTGCCCTTTTTGTTTTAACCTATTTTATTTGAATTTACTTGGCCGAAATTGAATTGCCGAGAGATTCAAATTAATGCTGATGGCCGCCAGCACCATGTACGTGGCCATGGGTTAATTCTTCTTCTGTTGCTTCACGAACGTTGTCAATTCGAACATCAAATGTCAGTTCTTTTCCAGCAAGAGGGTGGTTGCCATCTACCGTAACGGTTTCGTCTGTGACGCCAGTAACAACAACCGTTAATGGGCCGTTGGGTGTTTGAGCTTCAAAGCGCATGCCAACATGAATATCTTCGGCCTGGAATGTTTTACGTGGAACTTCCTGTACCATTTGTTCTTGTCTTTCTCCGTACGCATCAGCAGGCGCTATAGTAACTACCATTACATCGCCAGCCTGCTTTCCTTCCATCTCTTGCTCGAGCCCAGGGATAATATTTTTGTGTCCATGGAGATAAGCTAAGGGATCTTTTCCTTTAGACGAGTCAAGTTGGTTTCCTTCCCCATCGGTTAGTGTGTAGTGGAAAAGCACTGCGGCATTTTCTGAGATGATCATAGGAGATCCTTTTTTAAATAGTCAGTAAGTAGTCAGCCTAGTTGACATAGTGGTGTATGAAATAACGGCTGTATGCGAGCAAGGGCGGCATTATCGTAGATACTCAGTGTTTTTCCAAGAAAATGATTTTTTCTGACCGATTTCGTGGCTTTGGTCATAGCAGGGTAATTGTTCTGGTCAGTGAGGATTAACATGTTTGGCTTATAGCTGTTTGTAAGTCGTTGTTTGCTATGGGTTGGTAGCGAAGCAACGACTTACTTTTTTCTTGGCTAGATGGAGTTTTTTCTACTAGTACCACCTGTAGTGTTTTTTCTGGAAACAAATACTATATCTTGTATACTGAGCTGAGTTTTTCAAGATTTACTGATAACTTAAAGACGGTTGCAATAGCCGCAAAATTAGATAAAAAAGTACTACGCACCTCCATTTAGCTGATTCAAACACAGCTTTGGCCGCTACTTTAGCCATTATAAAAGCAAGGATAAAACAGGGGAAACCGCACCATTATGTCGATTGAAGCCTTAAAGACTACAGATGAGCTGGCTGCCATCGAAATAAAACTTCAGGCAGCCTCAGAAGATATATGGGACAAAAAATACCGCTTAAAAGATAAAAGCGGAGAGCCGGTAGATGAGACTATAGATGCCACGTATAGGCGAGTCGCACGAGCTCTTTCAGAAGTAGAAGAAAAAGGTAAACAAGACGTTTGGTACGAGCGCTTTTTATGGGCGTTACGCAATGGTGCAATTCCCGCCGGTCGAATTATTTCCAATGCTGGTGCTCTGGAACATAAACCTGCCACCTCCACTATTAACTGTACCGTGTCCGGAATTGTTGAAGATTCAATGAAGGGTATTCTTGAGAAAAACCTGGAAGCAGGCCTGACCTTAAAAGCGGGTTGTGGCATTGGCTACGAATTTTCTACCCTGCGCCCGAAAGGTGCGTATGTATCGGGTGCTGGTGCTTATACCTCTGGCCCACTGTCCTTTATGGATATCTTTGACAAGATGTGTTTCACCGTGTCTTCTGCCGGTGGTCGTCGTGGTGCCCAAATGGCCACCTTTGATGTTAGTCATCCCGATGTGGTGGATTTTATTCGGGCTAAGCGTGAAGACGGTCGTTTGCGTCAGTTCAATTTGTCATTGCTGATTACTGAAGGTTTTATGGAGGCGGTGAAAAGTGATGATGATTGGTCACTGAGCTTCCCCGTCTCGGCTAAAGAGTTAGAGCAGGGCACTGTAGACCCAGCAGACGATACGTTGTTGTGGCGTGAGTTCCCCACGACCAATGGCTATATCACTAACGATGAAGGCTTGGTAGCTTGCAGTATTTACCGCACGGTTAAGGCGCGTCAGTTATGGAATGTGATCATGACGTCCACCTACGATTATGCCGAGCCTGGTTTTATTTTGATCGACAAGGTCAATCAGCAAAACAATAACTGGTTCTGTGAAAATATTCGCGCCACTAATCCTTGTGGTGAACAACCGTTGCCTCCTTATGGCAGCTGTTTGTTAGGGTCGATTAATCTGACCAAATTTGTATTGGACCCCTTTACTGAAAATGCTCGCTTTGATTGGGATAACTACCGTGAAGTGGTCTCTGTCTTTACCCGTATGCTCGATAACGTTGTCGAGATTAATGGGTTGCCTTTGGAAGGCCAGCGTGAAGCGATCATGAATAAGCGACGCCATGGAATGGGCTTCCTTGGCCTTGGATCTACCATGACCATGTTGAGAGTTCCTTACGGCAGTGCCGAGTCATTGGAATTAACCGAGAAAGTATCTCGTGAGCTAGCCATGGCTGGTTGGCGTGCAGGGTTGGATTTGGCTAAGGAAAAAGGCCCAGCACCAATTATGGATGAGGAGTTTGAAGTCACTGAGTCCATGATGCGTCTGCGTCCAGAAATGGCGAAAGACGGTATTGTGATTGGTGACAAGCTTAAGGGTAAGGTTTTGCATGCACGATACAGCAAGTACATGCAAAAAGTAGCTGAAGTAGATCCTGCATTGGTTGATGAAATTGCTAATGTTGGTTGTCGTTTTACTCACCACTCTTCCATTGCACCTACGGGCACCATTTCATTGTCACTGGCTAACAATGCCAGTAATGGTATTGAGCCCAGCTTTGCTCATCACTATTCCCGCAATGTGATTCGTGAAGGTAAAAAGACTAAAGAAAAGGTCGATGTATTCTCCTATGAGATGTTGGCTTACCGTGAGCTAATTAACCCTGATGCTATACCTTTTGCTGAAGAGGAATCACAAAAGTTGCCAGATTATTTTGTGGCGAGTGACGATATTAGACCTAAGCAGCATGTAGATGTTCAGGCAGCAGCTCAAAAATGGACAGATTCCTCTATCTCCAAAACCATCAATGTTCCAACAGATTGTGATTTTGAGGAATTCAAAGATATTTACCTTTACGCCTATGAGAATGGCCTTAAGGGCTGTACAACCTTCCGCTTTAATCCGGAAGCATTCCAGGGCGTCTTGGTAAAAGAGAAAGATCTGGAAAATACCACTTACCAGTTCACACTGGAAGATGGTTCCACCGTAGACCTGAAAGGGAATGAGGAAGTGGAATACGACGGTGAAATGCATACCGCAGCCAACCTCTTCGATGCCTTGAAAGAAGGCTACTACGGAAAATTCTAATTGGAACCTCTTTTGGAAACATAATTGGAAACACAGACATGACTGTAAAACTAGATCAAAAAATCGTGGGCTATAAGGTGGTATCACCTTCCAATGACGACTCCATTCCCGAAGGTCAGGCTGCACCCCAACCATCGGAGCAAGAGCTGGAACGCGCCATTGAGCAGATGACTGAAAATGTCAGTCGTCCAGAAGAGCTTCACGGTTCTACCTATAAAGTCAAAACACCGCTATCTGATCATGCGTTGTATATCACCATTAACGATATTGTTTTGAACCCTGGTACCGACCATGAACAACGCCGTCCCTTTGAAGTATTTATTAACTCGAAAAATATGGACCAGTTCCAGTGGGTAGTTGCGTTGACTCGGGTTATTTCCGCGGTGTTCCGCAAAGGTGGTGACTGCACGTTCCTGGCAGAAGAGTTGAAAGCTGTATTTGATCCACAAGGTGGCTACTTCAAGCGCGGTGGTAAGTTTATGCCGTCGTTGGTGGCAGAAATTGGTGAAGCCATTGAGGATCATCTGACCAAAATTGGCATGATGAAAGGCCCTGAGTTGGGTGATCACCAGAAGGAGATTTTGGCAGAGAAGCGTGCTGAATATGAAGCTGCAACTAAGCCTGTATCAGCAGCGACTGCCGCAGCCGTATCCAGTGAAGCAAGTCCTTTTCCGGAGACAGCACAGCTGTGCCATAAATGTATGACTAAGGCATCCATTTTGATGGATGGTTGCATGACTTGTTTGAACTGCGGTGATTCAAAATGTGGTTAATGATAAGTGCAGTTAAGAGACTCTAAGTGCGGGGAATGATAGTAATAAAATCCGTATAAACCCGTACTGGGAGGGGGATTGGACCGGGCTATGCCCGGTTTTTTTCCTAACAATGATAGCTTTTTTACTTAGTTTAAGCTTTAGATTTTAGTGCGTCGAGAACGCTATGAACGACCTCTTCAGGTGGCTGCTGGTCACAGTGAATGACGATGTCGGCGTATTGGTTATAGAGCTTACTGCGCTCAATAAATAAATCGTCAAAACTTTGCTCTGGCTGCTTGGCGATACCTCTAGTCTCATAATCGTGAATACGTTGTTCCAGAGTTTGAAGTGGTGTTTCAAGGTAGACAACAATCCCATTTTTTTTCAGATGGGCCATTCCGTTTTCGCTGTAAACGGCGCTGCCGCCAGTGGCGATAACAGTATTGTTGACATCAATATGAGTGAGGACAGATTCTTCGATCTTACGCAGTTGTAGGTAATCGCTGCTATCCATGATGAGTTGAAGGGTTTCTCCCTCGCGCACTTGAATCAGTACATCGGTATCCACAAAATCTTTGCCCAGGGCCTTGGCTAGCAACAGACCATTGGTACTTTTTCCTGCGCCGGGCATGCCGATTAATACAAGATTATTTTTCACAAACCAATTTTCCTATGTTTTGGCGTTTCGTCATCACAATGATGCCTTAACAAATTCCATTAATCGTGAAATGGCCTCACTGGATTCACTATTTTGATGAATTAAGCTGATACCTACTTTACCTAATTTGGGCAGCTTTTCAGAAGGTTTCAATATACGGAGATTCTCAGGCACAGTACTTTTCGCTAATACGGTGACACCAAGGCCCTCATCAATGGCAGCCTGGATACCGGTAAGGTCGGGTATGGTGTAAACGACACGCCAGTCATGCTGATTATCTTTAAGTCGCTTGGCGCCACGTTGACGGTATATGCAACCTTCGGGGGCTACGATTAGAGGCAGTGGTCGTTGCAGGTGGGCATCGTGGTCGGTACCGGTGACCCAGACTAAATCGTCCTCCTTGACCAGGTTGTCCCCCGCGGCAGCAGGGTCGTCGTGTAGGGCAAGAATTAAATCATAGCTGTGGCGTTCAGGTTCTGACAGCAGTTGCTTGCTTAATGCACAAGTTACTTCCAACGTCACATTGGGATATGCCTGGGCAAAGCGGCCGACAATTTTTGGTAGTAGTGTGGTAGCAAACTCGCTGGGAATACCAAAGTGAATTTTGCCGCTGACAGATGTTTTACTGAACTGAGCAACAGCTTCGTCATTAATAGCTAATATTTGTTTGGCATAACGGAATAGTAGTTGCCCCGATTGGCTGAGTTCTAGTTGCTGACCACTCCGAATTAACAGGGTTTGTTCCAGCAGTTGTTCCAGCCTTTTGATTTGTAAACTGATGGCAGGTTGCGAGCGCCCCAGCCATTCAGCGGCCTGGGTAAAACCACCCAGTTCGATGACGGTAACAAAGGCTCTTAGTAGGTCTGTTGGCAGGTTTTTCATGGCACTTTTTATGGCACTTAAATAGCTGCCTTTGGTTATTAATATTATTAATGTTGTGATTTTAACTATTAATTTTACCAATTCAAAGGCGGCCGCTAACATGTGCCACCTAAACTTTTTATCATCCAGAATTTCTTACTTAGACAATAGCTATGACTACAGATAACACCTCCGATTTAAAAGCTACGCCTCTCAAGGAACTGCACTTAGAGCTTGAGGCTCGAATGGTTCCCTTTGCTGGCTATGAAATGCCGGTGCAATACCCGGAAGGCATTAAGGCAGAACATTTACATACCCGGGAACATGCCGGTTTGTTTGATGTGTCACATATGGGTCAGGTGGTCATCACTGGAGAGGGCGTTGCTAAGGCCTTGGAAGCACTGGTTCCAGTGGAGCTGGAATCTCTGGGTATCAACAAGCAAACCTATGCGCTGTTTACCAATGATCAGGGCGGAATTCTAGATGACTTGATGATTGTCCGTTGGGCTGAAGATTGTTTTTTTCTGGTGGTCAATGCGGCCTGTAAAGAACAGGACCTTGACCATCTGAGGAATAACTTGCCAGGCTTTGATATCGATTATCTGGAAGGCCGTGGCTTGTTGGCACTTCAGGGGCCTGCGGCCATTGATGTCATGGCGCAATTGGCACCGGAGTCCCGTGAGTTAGTATTTATGACTGGAGCCAGAGCAACATTGGCGGGAGTGGATTGCTATATCACCCGTTCTGGTTATACCGGAGAAGATGGTTTTGAAATCTCGGTGCCTGCGGAATCTGCTGAGTTGTTGGCGCGCAAGTTATTGTCCTTTGATCAAGTAAAAGCTATTGGATTAGGTGCTCGGGATTCCCTTCGCCTTGAAGCAGGGCTTTGTTTGTATGGTCATGATCTCGATACCGATACCACACCTATTCAGGGTTCCTTGTTATGGAGCATCAGTAAATCCCGCCGAGCCGATGGTGAAAAAGCTGGAGGTTTCCCTGGTTCAGATATTATTTTTAACGAGAAAGAAAATGGTCCGGTCCGCAAGCGTGTAGGTTTGAAAATAGAAGGGAAGGCACCGGTTCGTGAAGGTGCAGAACTGGTGAATGCTGAGGGTGTTCAGGTGGGAGTGGTGACCAGCGGTGGTTTTGGCCCAAGTATGGATGCACCCGTGGCTATGGGTTATGTGGCTACAGAATACGCTGTTATTGGTACTGAGCTAAATGCCATGGTTCGTGGTAATCCTCGTCCGGTAACAGTAGCGAAAATGCCTTTTGTACCGCAGCGTTACTATCGTGGTTAAAGGCATCACGGGTAATAGTATTTAGGTTAGAAAATCTGGCTGTAAATATAATCAATAAAACAAATTTATAGAGATTAAAGAACGCATGAAACCACTGGCAGAGCTCACCAACAGTAATGAATTTATTCGCCGTCATATAGGTCCTTCTGAGACAGACCAGCAAGCCATGCTGCAAAGCCTTGGCTATAACAATGTGGCTGATTTTATTGGTGCAGTAGTGCCAGATAATATTCGTTCCGATAGTGCGCTGGCATTGGGTGATGCGGCGACTGAAGAACAGGCGCTGGCCGAGTTACGTCAATTAGCTAGCCAGAATCAGGTATTTAAAAACTATATTGGTCAGGGCTATTACAACTGTATTACCCCTAATGTAATTTTGCGCAATGTATTGGAAAACCCAGCTTGGTATACCGCATATACACCCTATCAACCGGAGATCTCTCAGGGGCGTTTGGAAGCGCTGTTAAATTTCCAGACGATGATTACCGACCTGACTGGTATGGACTTAGCCAGCGCATCGTTGCTGGATGAGGGCACAGCGGCAGCAGAAGCCATGACACTGTGTCAGCGTATGTCAAAATCCAAGGGCAAAGTATTTTTTGTCGATCAACATTGCTTGCCACAAACCATTGAAGTAGTAGAAACCCGTGCTGAACCCATGGGGCTAGAAGTGGTGGTGGGTGATCCTGCTGATATGAGCAACCACGATTGCTTTGGCGTGCTGCTGCAATACCCCGGTGTTGATGGAGCCATTCGTGATTTTTCCGCCGTTGTTGAAACAGCTCACCAGCAGAAAGCATTGGTGGTGATGGCTGCTGATATTCTTAGCTTGGTGCTTTTAAAAAGCCCGGCTGAATTGGGTGCTGATGTAGCTATTGGCTGTACCCAGCGTTTTGGTGTGCCACTGGGCTTTGGTGGTCCTCATGCAGCCTATATGGCTACTCGTGATGCCTTTAAGCGTTCACTGCCCGGTAGACTGGTGGGTATATCGCTGGATAGTCGTGGTCAGCCAGCCTACCGTTTGGCGCTACAAACCCGAGAGCAACATATTCGCCGTGAGAAGGCCACCAGTAATATTTGTACTGCGCAAGTTTTACTAGCAGTGATGGCTAGTATGTATGCGGTTTATCATGGGCCTGATGGCCTGAAACGTATTGCTGAAAGAGTGCATTGCCTCACGGCTATTTTGGCCACGGGTCTGGAGCAGTTAGGTTTTAAACCGTTGAATAACAGCTTCTTCGATACGCTTACCATTGCCACGGGAGATAGCACAGCTGCGATCCATCAGCAGGCTGCTACCCAGGGTATTAACCTGAGAGCTATTGATGACAATCATGTAGGTATTTCTCTGGATGAAACTACAAGCTCAGAAGATATTGAAAGCCTTTGGTGTCTATTCGATAGCAATAGTTCTTTAACGGTTGCATCGATAGAGTCCACAGCTACTACAGGTCTTCCTGATAACTTCCTGCGTACCGGCGAAGTTCTTAATCACCCGGTATTCAACCGCTACCATTCTGAAACCGAAATGCTGCGCTACCTGCGCAAACTGTCGGACAAGGATATTGCACTGGACCGAGCAATGATCCCCCTTGGTTCCTGCACCATGAAATTAAATGCCACCGCAGAAATGCTGCCGGTGACATGGCCGGAATTTTCCAACATTCACCCCTTTGCACCTAAAGAGCAAACAGTGGGGTATGTGGCAATGATCGAGCAAGTGGAGTCGATGCTTTGTGAAGCGACGGGTTACGACGCTGTCTCACTACAACCCAATGCCGGTTCTCAGGGAGAGTATGCCGGCTTGTTGGCTATTCGTGCCTATCATGAAAGTCGTGGCGATTCCCACCGTAATATCTGTTTGATTCCCAGTTCAGCCCACGGTACTAACCCGGCCTCAGCACAAATGTGTGGTATGAGAGTGGTAGTGACCACCTGTGACGATCACGGCAATGTGGACCTTGATGATCTGAGAACCAAGGCAGAACAACACAGTGAAAACCTGGCGGCCATTATGGTCACCTATCCATCTACCCACGGTGTGTTTGAAGAGGGTATTACCGAAGTCTGCGATATTATTCACCAGCACGGTGGGCAGGTGTATATCGATGGAGCCAACCTCAATGCCATGGTTGGGCTCTTTCAGCCAGGCAAGTTTGGGGGTGATGTCTCCCACCTGAACCTACATAAAACTTTCTGTATTCCCCACGGTGGCGGTGGCCCTGGTGTCGGGCCAGTGGCGGTACGTGAGCATTTGGCGGGCTATCTTCCGGGGCATCATGACCTGAATCATGGGTCAGAGGACAAATCCACTAAAGTCGGTGCGGTATCAGCTGCCCCCTGGGGTAGTGCCAGCATTCTGCCCATTACCTGGATGTACATCAAAATGATGGGTGCTGAGGGTTTGAAGCAAGCAACCGAAGCGGCGATTCTTAATGCCAACTACATGGCCGAGCGTCTTAAGGGTGCATATCCTATTCTTTATACTGGCGCCAACGACCGCGTGGCCCATGAATGTATTGTCGATCTGCGGCCAATTAAAGATGATTCTGGTGTTACCGTTGACGATGTAGCCAAGCGTTTAATTGATTTTGGCTTTCATGCGCCCACCATGTCATTCCCGGTTCCCGGCACATTAATGATTGAACCAACAGAGAGTGAATCCAAAGAAGAACTCGATCGCTTCTGCGATGCTATGTTGCAAATTCGCGAGGAAATTGCAGCTGTTGAAAATGGTGATTATCCATTGGACGATAACCCTCTCTGCCATGCACCTCATACTGCCGATGTAGTGGTAGCTGATGACTGGAACAGAAGTTATTCTCGAGAGTTAGCGGCTTACCCGCTGGAGTCACTAAGGGAAACTAAATATTGGTCCCCTGTAGGCCGGATTGATAATGTTTACGGTGATCGAAATTTAGTCTGTGCCTGTGTACCGCTTTCTGACTATGAATAAATGGTCAGAATATGAATAGCAGTCTGTAAATAAATAGTTTGGTAGTGAGTTATAGAGTGGAGTGGAATGGATAATGGGTTCCTGTTATTTTAGATAACGAGACCCCCTCGCTTTGTTCTGGATGGAGCCGGATATGTCAAAAAAATGCTAGTAAATCAAACTATTGCCAAATCCTGCCCAATATCAAAATCGGTAAAACGCGCATGCGCGATATACAAATGTTAAATTTGTGGTTGCTCGAGAGCAGATAGAAGAAATCGAGTTTGCAACATAATGCTCTATGCCCTTGTAGGAAAAAACACGAAAGACTTGTAGGAGAGGTACGAAACGTCTCATATTTTCTATAAGCTTCGAAGCATAAGCGTTGCTTGCATAACGAAGTTAATGCAGACATCGCAGAAGCCTTCGAAGTAAGGAATGAGACTTAACACCTAACGCATAATTTTTTTCAAATGGTTCAAAGGAAAGAAAAAGGAATTGCAGTGAACATAAGCAGCGATAGGCAACCAAAACTTAACAACTCGGTGATGCGGACATTCATCAAAAATTGTCATCCGACTTGCAATGCAAGTAGGCCGCCAGTTTTCTCTTCACTGCCGCAGACCTACACTCGTTATGTTTCTTATGGATACTAAAACAAGATACGCAAAGAAAGGCGCTCTAATCATTGGCATTCCTTTTGCCCTATGGTCGCTATTTTTATTTATCACCGTATATACATCCAATGATCCATCACTAGGTTCAGTAATATCTTTTGGTATTGCCATGCCATCTATGATTCTTGGCTTTCCATGGGGTCTTGGTGTAATTGCTTTAATGGCAAAGCTAGCTGTTGTCATCAAAGAGTCAATATTCATGACCCCAATTAGTATTTTAGGTTACATACTAATGGTGTTAGCACCAGCCATTAATGGTGCAATAATTGGCTACCGTATTGGCGCAAATAAACAAGCCAAAGAAAATGCAAACCACGAAACATAACAAGGTGCGGCACGCACCGGCAGCAAGCTGCCTCGGACAGCCAAACCTTCGGTTTGCCTGCCCGTGCGCACGACGTTATAGCTACTAGAGCATATGGATATTTACTTAGTAATTCAGGCTATCTTTTATTTACTAGGGGTGGCTTGGTTATATCTGGTAGTGGTTGCAATTTATTGTTTATATCTAGAAACAGATCTCAGTGTTTTACAAAAGCTATTTCAATGTTTCATCTCATTGCTGCTACCATTCATTGGGGCTTTATTAGTGTTGCACTTCCTGTATCAACAATCTCCAGAAATCGTAAGCCGCTTTCGGTTACTTTGGCCATTCAGTAGTATTATTCGCAATAAACAAGAGCTAGGGGGAGGCACTGGACATAATGGTGAAACGGTGCTGGGAGAGTGGAGCAAAGGGTTGCATGGGGGAACGAGTGACAGCACCAATGGTGACAATGATTAAAATACGCTATAACAAGGTGGTGTTGGTCGCCACGCAAAAGGCGCGTGGCTGGGACAGCCTACTCGCCGCTTCGCTCTGTTCCGGCTGCCCCAAACCAAAGCGTTATGTGGGTAGGACCCGTGGAAAAAAATGAAATTTAGAATTCAATTAGATTTCTCTTCTTTATTAGTTTTGGTTGCTACTGTTTCCATTGCTGGAGGCTTCGCTTGGGGTCTGCTGCTTGCATTTTATTATCTTCTTAGTGGTGACGTATTTTTGGCCGCTGCTGTTCCTTTTGCGGCAGTATTAATATTTGTTTTTCAGGCCATATTTACGGTGTTGCTTGGCTACCCTTTCTATAAATGGTATTGCAACAGAAATAGGGGGCAACTTCTGTCAGGCAAAATGGAGCTGCAAAATGAAACCACATAACCAGCAAAGGCAGCGGATACACCGCTGCTTTGGGCGTT
>Ga0255783_10000083_pt1 | contig 96171 bp, 67 predicted proteins | sample 011ome_22_FD_179981 | JGI IMG/M metagenome (GOLD analysis project Ga0255783, IMG submission 179981) | Coastal salt marsh microbial communities from the Groves Creek Marsh, Skidaway Island, Georgia - 011507BT metaG (version 2) | ecosystem: Environmental > Aquatic > Marine > Intertidal zone >... | reverse complement strand
AGCACTGTCCGGTAAAAATCAACATCGGCATGGTCAGTAAGTGTAACCATTTGTTCGCAAAGTTTTGGTGCTTGTGAAAATATTCCGCCGCATCGTTCACGAAATTTTCTTTGATAATTTTCTCCTCGTTTTCCAAAATCCCAGCCGCAGTGAACATCTCTTTCGCGATTTGCTCCGTCGTCGCGCGTTGCGAGAGCTCTTTTTTTCTATTTTTATTCTTATTCGTTTTTTTCTTGTTCGACGATTCTTTCTTCTTCTCGTTCGCGTCGTTTGCGGGTGGTGGCGTCGGTGTCGCCGTCGTCGTCGTCGTCATCTTTATGTCGTCAGTTGAGTCCCTTAATTTGATTACTTAAAAAAGTACAGAGTATCAACAGAATATGGAATGACGACGACGATGCTTTTCAGTCGAACGAAGAAGCGCACAAAAGGAGCGCTTACTTATATAACGCGCCGCGCGTAAAGTTTCTCTCTCACTCCTCTCTCTCTTTCCTTCTCTCTCCTACTTCAACAGATGAGAAGAAAAGAGAGACTCGAAAGGCTGTGTGACGTATGAGGTGATGAGAAAAAGAGACGAGAGAATAATAATTTTTTATGATGACGCAACGAAAAAAGATCGAGGATGACGCATAAATTTTTTTGAAAGGCCCGAGGAAAAAGCTCCCGTCAACAAAAAAGGACACTTTCAACGAACGTTTTTTAACCTTCTTCCTATTATTCATCGCGTGTCATAAAAAATTATTCATCGTACAAATTCTGTTGCTGCTCTTCTGTTTCGAGAGCGCGCACTGACAACAGGTCGTATAATAATAATAATCTACTAATCTACCAATAACAAATATATAAAACGATATACATAAAAGAATGAGTTCTTCTCCGTCTGCGATGATGACGACGATGAGGAGCACTTCTTCTCTCATCGCGACGACGAATTTGAATTCCCGATCGAACGTTATTAACAAGACGAATAAAGTTGGGGCAGCATCATCATCAGTTGGTCACGACGGCGCGAAAAGAGGCGATCGATTCGTTCAAAAATCGTTCAACACCGACGACGAGAAGAGTAACGCGAGAATTACCACCTCTTCTTCGCAACAAAAACGGTTGACGTCCCAACAGCTCGCGTTGTTTGCCGCGCACTATCATCACCACGCCGCCAGTTCGTTGAACAACAAAAGACGAGGGCAAAAAACCAACTCGACCAAGGGTAAAAGCGACGCGAACGTCGTCACGTTTGCCGCGGCGAGTTCGAGCGGCAACTCGGCTTTGGTGAATGGCAAAGGTGCGAACGCGAAGAACCTCGGGTATTCGGTTTTGGCCGGTTTACTCTTGTGGATCTGCCCGGCGCCGGCTGGCGTCACCGCGCAGGCGTGGCATTTGTTCGCCGTGTTCGTGGCGACGATTGTCGGGATCATCACGCAACCGTTACCGTTGGGTGCAGTAGCTATGATTGGTCTCGGTGTATCCATGACGACGGGTTTGTTGCCGTTTTCTGCGGCCTTTTCCGCGTTTGCTAGTGAAATTCCGTGGTTGATTGCGATTGCTTTTTTCTTGGCGAGAGGCTTTATTAAAACCGGCTTGGGGAACCGCATCGCGTATTACATCGTCTCTTTGTTCGGTGCCTCGACTTTGGGTTTGACGTATTCCCTGGTGTTTTCCGAAGCACTTTTGGCGCCGGCGATCCCTTCGTTGGCGGCGAGAGCCGGGGGTATTTTCTTGCCGTTGGCGAAGGCGTTGTGCGTCGCGTGCGGTTCCGATCCGGCGAATAAGACCGAGAAGAAGATGGGAAGTTACGTCATGACAACTGTCTTCCAAACGTCCACGATTACTTCCGGTATGTTCATCACTGCGATGGCAGCTAACCCGTTGTCGGTCAACTTGGCCGCTGCGGTTACTGGTATTACAATTACCTGGGGTCAATGGGCCTTGGCGGCTTCCGTCCCGGGTTTGATTTGCTTGATCCTCGCGCCGTTGGTGTTGTACGTTTTGTACCCGCCAGAGGTGAAAGATTCTCCGGAAGCGCCGGCGAAAGCTAAGGAAGAGCTTGCAAAACTCGGTCCAATGTCCGGTGACGAGAAAATTATGTCTTTTGCGCTTGGTTTGACCGTTTTACTTTGGGTCTTTGGCGCCTCCGTCGGCGTCGGCTCGGTTGCAGCCGCGTTGAACGGCTTGACCATTTTGCTCGTTTCCGGGGTCATCTCCTGGAAAGAGTGCTTGGCTGAAGGTCCGGCTTGGGATACTTTGACCTGGTTTGCCGCGTTGATTGCGATGGCCTCGTACTTGCAGAAATACGGTTTGATCCCGTGGTTTGCGGATTCCGTCGTTAAAGTCGTCAGTGGTATGGGCTTGGCCTGGCAACCGGCGTTTTTGGTCGTCGTCTTGTTGTACTTTTACTCGCACTACCTCTTCGCATCTGGTGCGGCGCACATTGGAGCAATGTATACGGCGTTTTTGTCCGTCTTGATTGCCTGCGGCGCACCGCCGTTGGTTTCTGCCATCATTTTGGGTATCTTCTCCAACATTATGGGATGCACCACGCACTACGGCATCGGCTCGGCGCCGCCGTTTTTTGGCGCCGGGTACGTTCCCTTGGGTACCTGGTGGAAGATCGGCTTTGGCATGTCCATCATGTACATCACCATCTTCTTGGGTGTCGGATTTCCATGGTTTAAGATTATCGGTTTGATGTAAAATATTATATATTATCATCGAATCGTCTCTTTCGAACACAAAATGCTTCATGATTCATTTTGGACTTTATTGTATGCATGAAAAAGATGGCGGCTTCTACACACAAAACATCTCGCAACGACGTTTTAATAATACATCCAATACACACACACACACAACATTATCAGCTTTATTACTATTAATAGTACGAACATACAATTTACAACATTGGACTCTCTCTTTCTATATTCTCTTTTTTTCTTTCCCTACTTTTTTAAGAGCGTCGATAGAATTCCATATCGGCTTTCATCTGCTCTTGGTTCACGTTCTCAATCGTTCGGTAGCTATCTCGCATTCTCTTCCCGTTTTCCACGCTCCCTCCCGGCGGCACCCACACGAACAATGAATATAACCTCCCTCCGTACACGGTGATCGTGGCAAAAATATGCCCGAATGATTCCGCGCCGACTAAATCGTAATCCGCGTATAACTGCCCGGGACGGCCTCCCTTGCCTTCCTCGTCTGGCTCTATTTTTCCAATGTATCGATCGGTGATCGTTGGTTCCCCATCTACAACGTAAATTGCATCTTGCAACGTGTAATCGCTCAGCGCTAAATCTTCAAAAGTCCCCATTCGATCCTCTTTCAGCTTTGTGTACCCCGGCAACGTTATGCAATACGCCTTCTCCGCTTTTTTATCCTTCGGGTTCACCCACCTCGCGTCGGTTCCGTTCGTCGATTTCTCCGTTTTGTTCACCGTATCTTTCTCGTAATTGGATGGGATTTCGAAATAATACTTGAACTTATCGAAGTTATTATCGGACCCGCCGTAGCCACCGTAGGAAGAGGACGAGGTCGCTTCGCCGTAGAAACGCTTGAAACCGTCTCCCAAGTCCTTTGGGTTTTGGATGATTTGTCCCGAGCTGTCCGTGTTTTCTTCTCCCGCGTGTGCGACGCTCTTCTTCTTGAAGGACCAAACAGGAGATACACAAAGAGTATTTTCAAGAGTCGTCGAGGAAACGATCAACGGAAGCGAGGCCGCGGTCAAGGAGAGCATTAATCGCCGCGATGATGAACGAATCTGTTTTTGTTGTTGGTGTTGTTCGTTCGGCGACGCAGATAACGAAATCTTCTCACCGTCGTCATCTTTTCGTTCCGAAGAAGAAGAAGAAGAAGAAGAAGACGCAAAGAGAAGGAAAACGCTTCCGCGTTGCTTGCCGCTGTTACATCTCGCGTTCGCTGTTGAAACCTTCAGCGATGATACCGACGACAATTCGCAGGAGGGCAGCGTTTGAAACATTTTATTATTTCTTCTTTATCGAGACCGGTGAACAACAGAAAGAGAGCTGTTTTGTGACGAAAGAAAGGAGACAAGAACGACGCCCCCGCCGCTCTTCGCGGAAGAGCAGAACGTTAAAAAGCGATTAAGTTATTATTTTGTATTCATTTTAATTTCAAAATAAGTATATATGTTTTTAGTTCTACAGCAACTTCCATCTTCCGAGAACGATGGAACGTACCAATACACACCACTGAGCTCCTCCTTCTCTCCCCGCTCTCTTTTTTTCTCTCTTTTCCTTCTCTCGAGAGAAATCGCACCTCCTCCTCTCTTTCACTCTCTCTTCACCTTAATCTTCTCTAAACGCGCAGTACCATCTGAATTTAGTTCAAGGACATCGCGGTGTTGGAGCTGTCGTCGGAACCAGCCAAGACGGCGCCATCCAAGTACGCATCCGCCAATTGGACTCTCTTGACGTTTTCTTGCTCGTTCTCCAAAGCTTTGCCGTATTCGAGCAAGATTTCAATGGACATAGCCGGCGCGTCGAAGGACACTTCTTCGCCCTTTCTCACGTTGACCAATCTCTTGCCAATGTTTTCGAGGCCCATTTCTTGGATGAACTCTCTGACCTTGTCGTCGTACACACGAGCTCTCAAGGCGCCAAAGAAATCGATGGATTGACCGTCGAAGGCTTCGACCAAGGAGCGAACGTCCGCCTCATCGACACCATCAGCCTTGAAGATACCGTTGGCAATACCAACACGATCTTCGAAGGTCGGGGCCCAGTAGAACTTGTCCATACGACCATCACGAACCAACGGAGCGTACAAGGTGGAGAAATCGTTACCGGTGGCGATAACCGGGACTCTCGGGATTTCGACAACCTCGTATTGGCCCGGCAACTGAACGTTCGTGGGGTTATCCGCGATGTTCATCAACGTGGCGTTAACCATTTGGTTGTTGACGGTGTATTGCGTGGTACCGCCCATTCTACCGGCCCCGGCATCGAGATCGTTAATGAACAAGGTAGACAACTTACCCTTCTTGACGATGTCGGACGCCTCGCGATAACGTTGACGAACCAACTTGGCCGGCTCACCGGCGTTACCGGATTCCAATTCACCAGCAGACATGACAATCGGTGAAATGCCCAATTTGGCGAAGATCAAGTTCGACTGGAAAGTCTTACCTTGACCCTTACCACCCCAGACGCCCAAGATTAACGGAACCTTGATCTTCGGCAAGTCCATAAAGTTCTTCGCGACGTGCACGGCGGTCTTGTCCAAAAAGGACGGGGAGATGTAGTAGTTGTTACCATCGACGGACAAGTTGTCCAAGTTCTTTTGGCCTTGGGAGATGTAGTCCGTGGAGGACATGACGGCGTTGTGCGTACCGCCCATACCGAAGCCACCTTGAAACTTGGAGTCGACCATGTCTCTTCCTCTGGCGATGTCTTGTTGGTCGTCGGAGATGTCCTCGTCCATGCCTTTCCACCTGGACATTTGCACCTTGGAGCCGTTGGTGACCGAAGACACCTTGGAGCCGATGAAATTCTTACCCGCGAGGGAGCGGGTGTTGACCTGTTTAATAATAACACGAGTGGCATAGAAAGAGATATCTAAAGGTGAGTATACTTTTACTAATCTTTTTTGTAAAATGGATAGAAATTTTTCCCGTCCATTCGTCGCACGTGTCGTTCTGAGACCAAAAAAGGACACGTGTTCCTTCGCTCTCTCAAAGAACCACTACGGCGAGTGGTCCCTCTCGAATTTAATCGCGCGTTTAAGTAAAACTCTCTGTTAAACGCGACATCGAGAACGATTCCTGAACGCATAAAAAAGGTGCGCGCGAGTATAATTGATACACATTTACGCTCGCTTTTCTCGTTCGTGCGCGTCCTCGAACCACTGCGATGCGCTTTCCGCGTTCACGATCTTGTCTCTCGCGAAGGGTAATCTATCTTCTTTCTTCTTCTCAACTACCGAGAAGAGATTATAGAGAAGACAAAATTTTCGCGCCAAAATCGGTCCGCCGCGCGTACTCCTCTTCTCACAAAGATGCGAACGTTGAATCGAGCGAGAAGAACGAAAATCGCGACACGAAATATAGAACACTTACCGCAGTCGTAGATCCTAATTGCGCGATAGACATTTTGAGTATGTGTATTATGTGATTGGATATTATAAAAGTGAAGATTCCAGAATCTTTTTTCTTTTTCCTTCTTCTTCTTCTCTCGTGGGCCAAGAAACAAAAAATCTTGTTGTTGGTCTTTTCGGATGAGCCACGTGGTGAAAACAAGAGGAGATTGAAAAAAAGCAAAAAAAATTTACACACAGTCACCATTTACTTTCTCAACTGTGCCAGAGAAGAGTCGTTCTTCTTCTTCTTGTTTTTCCGAAGGCACCTCGTCCTCACAACAATTAGAGTATTGGACAGACAGAACAAACTCTCTCTAACTAAAATGAAACGCTTGTTCGGAGTGAAAAAGACGGTGGAAGCGCCTTCGTTGGAGGAAACGACCGGCAAGGTAATACTTCTCTCTTCTTCTCGTCTCCTTCTTTGTCTTTGTCTTCTTTTTTCTTTTCTCGTCGCGCATCCATCAAAACTCACTCATTTCTCTTCGTCCAACACAAAACAAAACAAATTGAATTGACATCTTCATTTTCATTCTCTTCTTCTCTCTAATATTAAACAAATAAAAGTTGGACGCTCGCGCACAGTCAATCGACCAAAAGATCAAACTGATCGACCAACAATTGGCAAAATCACGAGACCAGATTAAGAAAATTCGACCCGGACCATCGCAAGACGCGGTAAAGAAAAGAGCCTTGATTATCTTGAAGCAAAAGAAAATGTACGAACACCAACGAGACCAGTTGTATTCGCAACAATACAACGTCGACTCGGTGGCGTTCGCGACGGAAAACGCCAAGGCGACCGTGGATACGGTGCGAGCGATGAAAGCGGCGTCGAAAGAGTTGAAGACGCAATTTAAACAAAAAGAATTCGATATCGATAAAATAGACTCGTTGAACGACCAAATGGCGGATTTGTTAGAGTATAACGAAGAGGTGCAAGAGGTTCTCGGACAGTCGTACGCGACGCCGGAGGATATAGACGAGGACGGGCTGATGGACGAATTAGACGCGTTAGAGTTGGATTTAGAAGAAGATTTGGAAAATGAGATTGGAAATGGGGAGATTCCGAGTTATTTAAGGGACGACCCTTTACCGGCGGCGCCGGAGGAAAAACCATTAGGCGCGATGCCAAACGCGCCGAGCGAAAAAGTCCCGGAGGCGCCCGCACATGCTACCAACGCGGGAGAAGTACCACCACAGAAAGAAACCGCGGAGAAAGTTTGATATATATATATTATCTTATAGCAACATAGTAGAGAGTATTAATGTAGTAGGCCTTAATTACAAAACAATAACGATAAAATAATAACATCAATCAATCAATCAATCGAAATTTATTATTAACGAGCTAAAGGTCCGACTCGAGCGCAGTCGCCTTGATGCGCTTCGCACAACAAACCACCATCGACGGCGATGATTTGCCCGTTAATGTATCGACTGCATGGCATGGCCAAGAAAGCAACCGCCGCCGCAATATCTGTCACCTCCGCTGCACGTCCTAACGGCGTACTCTTCTCCGCCTTTCTCAACGAGTTCGCGTTTGCTTTCAACGCTTTCGCCAACATCTCCGTTTTGGTGACCCAAGGGGCGACGCAGTTTGACCGCACTTGCGGGGCCCATTCACACGCGAGCGTTTTCGTGAGTTGTGCTAAAGCTGCTTTACTCGCCGCGTAAGCGACTCCAGAACCGGTGGATGATAAACCAGCGACTGAGGAAACGTTGATGACGGAAGGATTTTTCGAAGATCTGTATAATCTTTCCGCAGAGGCGACGCACATGAAGTACGGCGCGGCAAAGTTCACGTCCATGATTTGTTGGAAATCTTCAGCGGTTTGCGCGGTAATCGCCTGTCGATTGTTCCAACCGGCGTTGTTTACGAGAACGTCGAATGAATTTGCGCCAAAAAACTCATCGCACATGAGTAAAACTTTCGAGCGGCCTTCTTTCGTCGTGATGTCGGCGTCGATGCCAGACACTTTGTTCGCGCCGAATTTTTTCCTCATTTCCGAGACGGCCACATTCACGCTCTTTTGCGTTCTCCCGCACACGAAAACTTTGGCGCCTAACCCCAAAAACTCCTCCGCGCACGCGCGTCCAATGCCTCGAGTGCCCCCAGTGACGACAATGCGGTGGTAATCCAACCGCCATCTTGATTGCGCGGCTGTAGTGGTGGTGGTAGCTTTGGCGTTGGTAGTAGTAGTAGCGGTAGTTGTTGTGGTAGCGGTACGAACGGGCGCTGAAGGAGGACGCCCGATTCCTTGATGTGGTTTTTGTCGAATTTCGTTCGTTGTTGTATTTGTCTCTACTGATTTCTCCTTTGGCGGTCGTCCTCGACCGCGCTTTGACGGTGTTTCAATGACTTCACCGAGACTCGGCGGCGGCGGCGTTTTACGAACCGCCGGTTTAAACGCGCCATTGCGCGAAATCGGTACAAACTTTTCCGCGTACGGCAAACCCATTGTCAACGTCATCGCTCTCGATACGTTTTCGTTAATCTCCATAGTAGGGAAGGATTCGAGTGCGTGGAGGTTGACGTCTCGAGAACGTGATTGTTTTTTTTGTTGTTGAGGTGGCATCACTCTCGCCGGGTTCTTCCTCGGTCGTCCCGGACTCTTCTTCGGTAGATTCGCTACTGGCGCAGCCGCCGATGGTTCTTTCCTTGGCCTCCCCGGTTTTCTTTTCTCCGTCGTTTGAGTAGACTGTGGCACAGATCGCGATTGTTTTTTTTGTTGTTGAGGTGGCATCACTCTCGCGGAATTCTTCCTCGGTCGTCCCGGACTTTTCTTCGGTAGAATCGCTACCGGCGCAGCCGATGACGGTTCTTTCCTCGGCCTCCCCGGTTTCCTTTTCTCCGTCAAAGTTTGAGTCGTCTTTGGCGGTCGCCCTCGTCCTCGCTTCTTCTCCACGCCTTTTGACTGGAGCACCAGTCTCTTTAAAACAACATCTTTCGGCAACGCCGGTGGTCGCCCTCGTCCTCTGCCACCACCTCTGCCTCGTCCTCGTCCTCTGCCTCTGCCTCCTGTGGCGCCTCGGTCTAGTCTGTTCTTTTCCGCGGTCGTTATCAACTCAAACTCTTTACGAATAACAATTCCTTTTTCTGGAGCAGCTGAAGTGGTTTTCGGTTCTGGCGTTTTCGGCGGTCGTCCTCTTTTCTTCTTCGTCGTCTTCTTCGAATTCGATGATGATGAATTCACCGATTTAACAACCGGGAAATTCTTCTTCGTAATTGCGCTTTTCGTTTTAAAAGTCGTATTCATCTTCTTCTTCGGTGGACGGCCTCGACCTCTTTTCTTCTCACTTTTACCATCCGTACCACCACCACTCGCAGCAGCAGCAACGCTCGATGTCGGAGTCGTCGTCTTCTTCATCTTCTCCAACGTCTTTTTATTCTTTGAACCTTTTGGCCGTCCCATTATTATTAGTATTATTATTCGTAATTGAGAGTTGTTGTTGTTGTTCGAGGTGTTGTTGTGTGGAGGAAAATTTATTTTTTTTTTATTTGAGATTTTGAAGGCAAATTTTACATCATATGCAAGAGTATAGGACAGAGTAGTATTAGTTGACAACGTCTACGAAACCTTCTAAAGCGAACAAACGAACCAAGGCGTACAACACTCGATCGCCAAAGATGTCAATTTTCGTCGGTTTCCCCCCACTTTCGGTTTTCGTTTTTCGAGGCCAATACGGCTGCGTTTCCAACCGGTTGGAATCCGGAGACGGGACGCCGTATAAGGTGAGGCGGTTGCATTTGGAGAGGGCGAAGAAGAGAGCAAAGGCGCCAACTGGTGGCGTCTGGCGGATTTTGAAGTTTTCGCCGAGGTCGTTGAGTAACGCACCGGCGGTGGTGTACGCTTCGCGGATGGCATCGGCGAAAGTAGCGTCCAAAGCGATCGCGTGCGTGAGTTGATCTCCTCTTCCTTCTTCTCCTTCGTCGTCGTCGTTCTCATCATTCTCTTCGTCGGTTAAGGATAAAGCTTCTCGAATTTTCTCCTTCGCGACGTCGTCTAAAGCGACCAGATATTTAGCAAACGGCGACGTGTATTTCTTCATCACTTTTCGATCTTCGCCCTCGTCGCCGTTGCCCCCCGCACTTTCGTCCTCGCTTTCGCCTTCCATCGAAGAAGAAGAGGTGGTGGTCATCGTCGTTCCAATCGTTACAATCGATTTCTCTTTCACCGCCTCCCCGGACGAAACAATGTCCTCAAAAAACGACGACGTACTGCTACTACTGCTACTCCTACTACCACCACCACCGCTCACAATCCTATACGTCGCTCTCCTCCCTACAAACTGTTCGTACCTTTTCGTCGGCGCGTCGTCCGTCCGAAACACCGCGTCGTTCGCGTCAATCTCGCCGCCTCTCTGCGCGTCCGTCACGATAGCCGCCGTGCCAACTAAAGCGCACGTTTCGTATTGCTTCTTTTTATTATTATTATTATTACTACTACTACTACTACTGCTGCTGCTGCTACTAAATATATCCATCATCGGCAAGTCTTTCATCTTCGTTAAAATACTTTTTGATATCGTTGTTTTTGTTGTTTTTCGCAATCTCTTGAAAGGCGTCTCTACTAAATCGTTCTCGCGCAAATCGCCGAACACATTATTATTCGTATCCTCCTCCTTTTCTTCGTCGTCGTCGTCTTCTTCTTCTTCTTTTCCTTCTTCTTTTGAAAAGATCATCGGGTTTCCGGGTGGTAACGAAGACAAAGACAAAGACAAAGAAGAAGAGGAGTTGTTGAAATGTTCAAAGTAAAATCGCACGCTTTTCGAACAGACGACGGCGAACGACGCGAAGAAAAGAACGACTCCGACCAAACGATGAGAAGACGAAGAAGAAGATGCGTTTGGATGCACTTTTCTTTTTCCTACACCTTCATCTGCTCTCTGTCTCTTTTCCTCCTCCTCCTCCTCCTGTCGTTTACGTCGAATCATAATCTTCTTTCAAAGAAAGAGTGAGTGAAGAATTTTGGATTTTTTTTTCAACAAAAACACAACGAAAAAAAACATGTGGAAAAAACTTTTTTTACTACCAGCATATGAATAACACTTCACACGTTCTATGAACGCACCTCTCTCTCTCTCTCTCTTAAAAAAATAACTCTTCTTTGTGAAGATGACGATGCGTTGAAAAGTTGAGAAGTGAAGAACGTCTTCAATAATGAATACTACTACTCATACTACGAATACGAATACGAAGACCAACGATGATGATGATGATGAAAATTTCCTTCTCAAATCGAGGAAAGAAATGCTCGACTCCTTCCTCTCCCCGGAGTGTGATTTTACGAGAGAGCTCGTGGAACGAGCGGCTGCTGCTGCTGCTGCGACGACCACCACGACCACCACGAGTACGACGACGAGTGCGACGACGACGATGGTACAGTTACACGCACCTCCACCGAGGAGCAAACGAGACAGATTTATGAGCGCGTTTAAAGGACAGATAAAACCGTTGCAAAGCCATCGGTTGTTGGACGAACGGGAGAGGATATTAGCGCTGAGCCAAATGCCGTTGAAATGGAACCGGAGGAAGAAGTTAAAGAAGAAGAATGAGAAAACAAAAACGAACAACGATGGTAATAACAATAAGAATAATCATAATAGCGAGGAGGAGGAAGAAGGAGACGAAATAGAATTAGAGAAAGCGGACGAAATGCATCGGAAAATGGTGTTGACGATTTACGCGAAACTCACGGGAGACTATCGCGAGGAGGAAATCGACGCCGTCGGGAAGCACTGGGAAACGATCGGTTTCCAAGGTGAAGACCCGAGCACGGATGTGAGAGCGTGCGGAGCGTTAGCCGTGGCGAACATGGTGTCGTTTGTATTGTTTAACGCGGCACCTGCGATACCCGCCGCGGCGAGCGCCGCGAGTGGGAACGCGAACAACGGCGTCACGCTCGGCCGAAACGCCGTGGCTGTCCACCGTCTTTCCCGGTGCCCAGGCCAACAGTTTCCAATGTGCGCGTTAGGCGTCACCTTCACCAGCTGGTCCATTCGTGTCCTCGAGAATGGTTTCCTAAACGAGCACATAAACGACCGGAACTCCAAGTTCAACTCCGTCTGGGATTGCCTCGACAGTTATTACGTCGGCGTGTGGAACATCTTTTATAAAACCTGGAAACGCGGGAAGTATTCCTTAAAAGACGCCAGCGCGGTCTTGAAACACTTAGAAAAACACTTAGCGTGCAGAACCGGGGTTAGCAAAGCCATTCGCGCCAGCGAGCGGGTTTTGGATATGTAAATGGATTTCTAATGCGAGTAGAAGTAGTAGAGTAGTAGAGTTCATATGAAGCAGCTCTGAGTTTTTTTTTCAGATTCTCCACTACGAGTACTTCCTTCTCACGACTTACTTTGAGACACCACCACCACCACCACCAAAATGGCGTCCAACACCACCACCACCACCAATAATAATAATGAAACTCCTGATGCTCCTCTCGCTCCTGAACAACTCTTATTCTCGTCTACGGATTCGGAAACTTTATCGAAAAACATCTTAATGGTTGGCGCCGGTGGCATCGGATGCGAGTTGATAAAAACGCTCGCCTTGACTGGTTTCCGAAACATTTCCATCATAGATTTGGACACCATCGATATCTCAAACTTAAACCGGCAATTCTTATTCCGAAAGAAACACGTCGGGATGAGCAAAAGTCAAGTGGCGAAAGAGAGCGTGGAGAAATTCGCGGGCTCGAAACAAACGGGGATAAACATTGAAGCGTATACCGGGAACATCAAAGAGGAGCGATTTGGGTTGGATTTTTTCAAAAAATTTGACATCGTGCTGAACGGTTTGGACAATCTGGAAGCGAGAAGGCACGTCAATCGGTTGTGCTTATCCGCGAACGTGCCGTTAGTCGAGTCCGGGACGACTGGGTACAAAGGCCAAGTGACGGTGCACTTGCGAGGTAAGTATTGTTCCTGTTTCGAGTGCGCGCCGAAACCGGTCCCAAAGTCGTTCCCGATTTGTACTTTAAGAGATACGCCGAGCACGTTCGTGCATACGATAGTGTTCGCGACGGATCTGTTGTTTCCGAGATTGTTCGGGGCGAATAAAGAGGATCCGAGCGATTTAGACGAGGAAGAAGCGCGAGATGCGTTTACGAGGAAAGAGAACGAGGCCGGGACGGCGTTTGCGAAACGAGTGTTCGCGTACGTCTTTGAGAAGAAAATCAAAGATTTGTTAGAGCGAGAAGACATGTGGGCGAACAGAGATAAGAAACCGGAGGCTTTGGACTCAGAGACGTTGTTAAAAACAAAAGAAGAACGGACAGCGACGACGGGTTACGGCGATGCGCATAAGAAGTGGACGATGGAGGAAGCGTCGGAGATTTTTGTTCGGTCCGCCGGGAAGTTGTTTGAAAAAGGCGACCGAATAAGCGAGTTTGATAAAGACGACGACGACGCGGTGGCGTTTGTCACCGCTACGGCGCAACTGAGATGTGCGAATTATGGCATCGAGTACATGTCTAGATTTGATGCGAAAGGTGTGGCCGGGAACATCGTCCACGCGGTAGCTACGACCAACGCCATCGTTTCCGGGTTAATCGTCATCGAAGCTTTGAAGATTTTAAACGCGCAAAAACATCTCGATGAAAAAGAAGAAGGAGAGGGCAAAAACGATAGATTGATTAAACTGGCAAACTCTAGATACACATTTGTCGGTAATTTTAACGCCGGACGACAGCTGTTGCAACCGCTCGCGCCAGACGAGCAAAACCCAAAGTGCGTCGTCTGCGCAAACGCTCGCGCCGAATTGTGTTGCGACATATCCAAGACAACCTTAGCCGACGTCATCTCGAAAGTTTTGAAGAAGAAGTTGAACACGAACGAACCTACGGTTTTGAAAGGCGACGATATGTTGCACGAAGAAGGGGAGGATTTAGACGACGACGAGGTGGAAAACTACGCGATAATCGGGAAAAGAACTTTACAAGATTTAGGCTTGGAGTCTGGCGGTATTTTATGCGTCGACGATAACAGTCAAGAGCTGAAGTTTGACTTGGTCGTCGTGCATCAGGATTTGGAAGAGTTTGACGAGGATGCGTTCCCGGAAGGGTTCGAGTTGAGAGGTGAAACGCCAAAGGTTGCGGAAGGTGCAGAAAAGGAGAAGGATGAAGACGGAGCGGCGACTGATGGGGAAGCGAGCGACGAAATAGAAATTGTGGAAGAAGGGGTGGAGATTACGAAAGCGGTTGAATCGCCGCGTCTCGGTAAAACGAAAGCGATAGCGTCGTCGCCATCGCCGGCATCTAAGAAACGGAAGACGAAGTGAACTCATTCAGTTTGGGGATACACACGTACATATATAATTACAAACAAGCCGCTCTATAATAAAAGTATACATACTTTATAAAATCGAAAAAGTTGACTCTCTCTCACGCCTTCGTTCTTTCTTCTACACAGAACACATACTATTAAAGATCTAATAAGCAATTTTACGGATAACTCTTATACGACGCGTTTTCTTCCTCCTCCAACTCTCGGTCGATAAACTTCTCGTATTCACTTTCGTTCATTAAATCCGAACACTTCTCCACTTCTTCTCCGATCGCTTCGCACTCTAAAATACTCGCGCTCGGCACGCACAGTTTGTACGCCTCTCGGACCATCTCGTCGTTAAATCGAACATTCGTCACTGGAAACGGTAATTTCAAATGTCTCGTCCCGTTGACGTTGGACCATAAACTGTGGTATAACTCGTCCGCGGCGGTTCTGTGAAACCCGGACCATTTCAAAGTCGCCAACGACGTTTCGTTTTCGATGAACTCATTTTTTGTTTGTGAGTTTTTGAGCACCTTCTTCTCAATCTGCAAAACGTCTCCTATTTTATCGAATCCAAAGTCGCTGATGGCAACGGCGACGGACACATTTTTATTCGCACTACTCTCATCATCGTCATCGTCATCGTTCAAAGACGACGATGGTCGCTGAATCGTGAGTTTTTCGTGCGTCGTGGTGTACAAAATCGTCGTTTTTGGTTCTGAAGAAGCGTCCGCTTTTTCTGCTTTCGCGACAAAAGAAGAGGAAGAAAATCGACGTCGTCGTCTTTCTTCTTCTTCTCTGAATGGAAAGGACACGTCTTCTGCCTTTTTTTTCGTCGCAGCGTTCGAAGAAGAAGGTGGAGAGAAGTAATTTTGAGCGCTTCTGCTGCTATAATGACTCGCAGAAGTGGTGGTAGAAGACGACGCGGACCCCGATGCGTGTGAGAGAAAGTAGTTTCTGCACACCGCGCGCAAAGAAGAAGAAGAAGAAGAAGAAGAGCGTTTCATTGTTGTCGTGTCTCTGACGGTTTTCGTGGTTGTGAGTGAGGCTTAAAAAAAATTTCTCTCTTCGTTTGCTCTTCTCTCTTCTTCCTCATAAAATTAATATAAAATGGAAGAAAAACTTCTACAAAAGTATGATGATACTATGATGAGCTTTATATACGCTTTCGCGGTGGAATTTTGTTGAGAGCGTCATAATCATCGCGCGAAGAAGACGAAAGAGTTTGTGTGCTCGTGGTGAATTCTCTCTCTGTCTGTCTGTCTGTCTGTCTCTCTGTCTGCGCGCGCGCGTGTGTTTCCTTCAAAGTCGTCTTTGAAATTTGTGAAAACATATAATGTACCCGAACCAGAGACAACGCCCACAAAGAGGAGGAGGACGACAACAACAACAACAACAACCGTCTGCAAACCCACGGCAATCATCTGCTCCCGGACAGTCTTCTTCTTCTCCGTCTGCGTCTGCATTTGCCCGAGGCGTGGCTTTAATCAGCCCGAGAGGTATTCTCAATCAGTCCAGACGATTTTTCGATGACTATCAGAGACGACGAGAGAGAATCGGTTTTGGACGACAACCGAGGTATCGTCCTTTGTTGGCGAGAGAAGAGTATCAAGACGGCAGCGGGTTTCAAACGCCGAGATTTTTATCCAGCTGGTTGAGAGGTCCGGGTGGAGTTTTATTATTGTTCTCGATCGTCTCTTTGTGGTTTACCATGAGAACTTTGGATCAGTTCACGCACCAAACGCACGTCGACCACCGAGACAAACACGTCTCGAGGAAGTTTTGCGAAGAGAGGAACGAACGCGCGCCTTTGATTTGCGCGCACGGAGGATTGCACGGCGGCGTCGGGCAAGAAAAAGGCGCGTCGTTTCCAAACACGGTATCTGCTTTTGTCGCCGCGAGTAGGGAAGGATTCGAGTGCGTGGAGGTGGACGTCTCGAGAACGCGAGATAACGAGTTGGTGTGTTTACACTCGCGAGAGTTGAAAGCGATTACGAATAATAAGTTTGAGAGAGTGCAAGACGTGACTTTAGACGTCATACGAATGCACGCGAAGAAGAAAGGCGTTTGGATATCCACGTTTAGAGAGGTTGTTGACCAAGTCGTAAACAGAGGGTTTAAACAAGTCACGATTGACGTGAAGGACGACCCGAAAGCGGGATGGTCGGGATTACCGGAACAAATATTCGAGACTGTTTTTGCGGAAGATAGTAGCAATCATAACGGGGGTGGTAGAAGTAGCAATAATAATAAGCATAATAGTAAGAGAAGTTGCGAAGAGTGCGTATTTTGGGGAAAAACAGACGCGATGTTGAGGAAATTCATAGAATTCGACGGCGGTAAACACAAAGTCGGGTACACGGTGGCGAATTTCTCCCGTGCGTTGAGAGACGAAGGGTACCACGAATTGAGCATAAACAGACCTTTAGGTGCGTATTGCGTGGCGATTCAATCGGAAATGGCTGAAGAAGAGAAACTCGTTCGAGACGCGAACGATAAGTTAGGTTTAAAGACGTTCGCGTGGACCGTAAGCGACGCTCGAAGAGTGCGGAAGTTGGCGAACAACAACGTCGACGGCATAGTTACGGACGATCCGTTGATCGTTCGAAACGTGTTCGAGAAGATGCGAAGGGACTGTTTGAGAGGTAGCCACCACGTCCGCGACGAGCGTTTGTGAGATGACGATATAGTATTGAAGAAGATAAGTCTAGCTTATAAATAGTAAAACACACGCGTCTTCTACTACATCTTGTCACCGCGCAGGAAACATTTTGAAAAGAACTATTTTCTTTTTTGCTACATATTACTACTCCTACTCCTATTTCCATTATCCTCCTCCGAATCCGCTGAATCCCATCGCTTTCATCATCTCTTCCTCTTCTACGGTCTTCTCCACCTCCTCCTTTGTCTTCCCCATTTTCTTCGCCTCTTTCTTCAACCGTTTCCTCTCTCGCTTCGCCTCGGCTTCTTCGCGTTCTTTATTCGTCGCGTGTTCGATCCTTTTCACTAAATCTGTTTCAGTATCGATGCCTTCGTCTGGATTTTCCCCTCTCTTGATCATTTCTTTCCTCTTTTTATGCACCGCAAATCTGTTCCTCACTTGCTCCACCGTCGACCGTTCCGCGTGTATCGATATCCCTCGTTCGCGTTGCGTTTTCTTCGAGTTGATGTGGTCTAAATAACTCAACGAATCGTGTAAAATCACTCCGGTTTCTTTACATCGAAACCCGGATCCTTCCCCGGTGTTTGGATTTACCAACGTCACCGTCCCTACTTTACTCTCTAAATCTTTCTTAAAATCTCTCTTGATCATGTTCTCTCTCGTCAGTGGTTGTTTCACGACTAAACCAAAATCCGACGCTTTCGGTTTTTTCTTGTCTTCCTCCTCGACGCGTTGCAACGCTTTCGCGGCGTATTCGGATTTGTCCCATTTTTTTCTCGTCGTGTTATCGATGCCCGCTGCTGCTGCCGTTGTTGGAGGGGACATTTTTGTCGCTCTTCTTCTTAAATCCTTCTTCTTCTTCTTCTTCTTCTTCTTAATGTATCAAATCAATCGATTAATAATGCGCAATACGAAAGCGCAAAGTGTAATCGTGTCTTAAGTGAGTGTAAATTCACAATAATTTTTCTCTCTTCTCTTCTCTGTTTGGAGGAGTCTTTTTTGACGGCTCAAAAATTCTTCTTCTCATCTCATGCTCATCAAACAACAACAGAGAAAAGAAAGAGAAAAGAAGGACAAAAAACCACAGAAAAAAGAATCACATCCGATGGCTTCGTTTGCAGAAGCTCCCGCAGGAGACGTCGCCAAGGGTACGAGAATTTATACACAGGATTTCTTTTAACATTCCTTCCTTCTTTTGTGTTTTTACGCGTGACTCGTTTTACTGACGTATTGTCTCTCTCTTTCTTTTACTTTCGTACTCATAGGCGCGAAGATTTTCAAGACGAAGTGCGCGCAGTGCCACGTCGCAGAACCGGGGGGAGGACACAAACAGGTACGAGAGTGTGTTTTCGTCGTCATCTTTTCTCCGAGAGGCTTTGGAGTGTTTGAGAGGAAAGGGTAACAAGGATGTTCGAGCAGTTTCGGTCGATCGTGCGATCAGATCTGGTCGTCCCGGACGCGCTTTCTTCGCGATTGGATTTGTTTTCGACTCGATCGATTTTGGGTGTAGCCCGTGCAAGGTGAAACGTTATCGAGTTTCTCTCGTAGCGGCTGAGAGAGAAGCGAGAGATCTTTACAACGACGAAAACTCACACACGTTTTACTCTGTTTACTACTGACTTAAAACCAACAGGGACCAAACTTAGGAGGCCTTTTCGGTCGCGTTTCCGGCACCACGGAAGGTTTCTCCTACTCCGCGGCGAACAAAAACAAAGGCGTCAAGTGGGACGAGACGACGTTGTACGACTACTTGTTGAACCCGAAGAAGTACATTCCAGGGACGAAGATGGTTTTCGCCGGCTTGAAGAAACCGCAAGACAGAGCCGATCTGATCGCGTATTTGAAAGACAGCACCAAGTAAATGAACCACCACGTTTTAATCTATACTATTCTTCTATTAAGTTATACACCCTCCTCGGTATTATTGGTAGTCCTATTTCTTGCTTGCTTTTTGCCCATCGAAGGAGCGAAAGAAAAAGCAGACACAAACACAAAATTCAACAAAAACTCTGAATTCTCTTCATCAATTTCCTGACTCTCTACTCTTATTCTTATTGGTGGTGTTCTGTTTCGAATCAGTTCATTCACACGCGCCCAGACAAAGGGAACCGTGAAATTCAAATCGCGCGCACTCGCACAGAAGAAGAAGAAGACGAAGTGGAAGTAGAAGTAAAAGAAGACGAATTAGGGAAATCATCAATTCAATCAAATCAATTCACTTAATAAGTATTAGATACAAAAAAATTCAATAGTCAACCACCATGTACGGGGGCGATGAAGTTTCCGCGATCGTCATGGACGTCGGAACACACTCCGTTAAAGCAGGATACGCGGGACAGGACACGCCGAGCGCGGTGTTTTCATCCGTAAGTGCTGTTGTTATGTATTGTTTCTTTTTTCTTCTCTTTCGTCTTTTGCGTCGTGTTGTTGCCGCCTTTCCTCGATCGAGAACTCTTTGTCGTTTATGCTTGAATACTCACGTTAAAATCTGTTTCTTTCTCGATGGTTTCGTGCGTACGTACAGTCTGTCGGACGAGGCACCGGGCAACTGGGCGGTCCATCGAAGGATTCCGACGCGGAAATGAAAGACGCGGACGACCCGCACGATATGAAACCGAAATCGATCCAAAACACAAACATATTTCGAAAGTCTCCTCAAGACAAGGATTTTTTCGTCGTAGACTCGGATAACATCCGGAGAGACGACGTTGAATATTGCTCTCCGTTTAACGCGGACGGCGTGTTGGACGATTTAGACGCGTACGAGGCGATATGCGACCATGTGTTTCGAGGTAGGTTGTGCGTGCAAACGGCGGAACATCCTATTCTTTTGAGCGAGCCGGTACTGACGCCGGAGGCGAACCGGGAGAAGATCGTGGAGTTGTTGTTTGAAAAGTATAAATTGCCGGCGGTTTTTTTGGGTAAAAATCCTGTTCTCTCCTGTTTCGCGAGCGGGAAGGCGACGGGCTTGAGCGTGGATGTTGGTGGACGCGCGGCGACGACGTGCGCGGTACACGAGGGGTACGCGTTGGTGAAGAGCGTGATTCAATCGAAAGCTTTAGGCGGAGATTGCTTGACCGAAACCACTTTACGATACATGGAAGAGAAAATGAAAAACGAAGTTAAACCTAGATACGCGTTCAAGAAGAAGTTACAGACGGGTGGAAAGAACGACGGCGAGTTTAAAATTGAAAATTTATCCTTTCCGAAAACGTCCAAATCGTACAACTTGTTGAAACGACATCAGATTGCAGAGGACGCGAAAGCGAGCGTGATGCGATTATCGGACGTGCGTTTGGATTTAAAAAACAGCGAAATCAACCAAATGCCTACGGTACAGTACGAGTTGCCCGATGGGAACACCATTGAAGTTGGCGTGGAAAGGTTCATCGTTCCGGAAATTATGTTCAACCCGGCCATCGTGGACGAGCTGAAGTTGAAAGGACCGCCAGTGGTGGACGACATGCAAAACGCGATGTCGTTGCCGGCACAGGTTTTAGCGAGCATTCAAAACGCGGACGTGGACGCCAGAAAGGATTTGTTTGGCAACGTCATCTTAACCGGTGGTGGAACCATGTTTGTCAATTGCAAAGAGCGATTGGAAAGCGCGATTTTCGACCACGCGCCGCAAAATGTCAAGACGAAAGTCACCGCGAGTCAAAACGCAGTCGAACGACGATTCGCGACGTGGATTGGTGGGAGTATTTTAGCCTCGCTGGGGTCTTTTCAGCAAATGTGGATGTCCAAGGCGGAATACGATGAATACGGTGTATCGCACATTCACAAAAAGTGCCCTTAAAAAACGGAATGTAATATCTGAAGAAACTATAAAATTTTCATCTACTAAAGTACAATGTTCTTCTTCTATTCGTGCGTGTTTCTCTCGCTACTATGTGTGTTGTTTGTTTTTCGTATGTTTATCTCTCTTTCTTGCGACAATGATACTCTCTCTCTCTCTCTCACGCGCGCGAATATTATTTTGCGAATCGATACAGTATTATATTCCATTTTACGCCGCAGTCAATTTCCTCTTCTTGTTCATCATCTTATTCATCTCGTCCGCTCTCATCTTCTTCTTCAATCCGTCCAATAAAGCTCTGAACTCCTTCTCCTCCACCCCATTCGCCTCATCTGTTTCGATTTCCAACTGTTTCATCAAATCTTTCTCCTTCACGCTGCTCCCTTCGACTATAGTCGCCGCGATATCGCGAAACGCGCGCTTGCGTTTCAACCACGTCTCACAATGCGTCACGAATTTCTTTTCCGTTTCCTTTTGCGCTTTCATGGCTTCTTTTAGCGCGTCCTTTTCGCCTCCTCCTCTTTCTTCATCTTTTTTCTGTTGTTGCGCCATCAACTTCTCCTTCAACGGTTTCACCTTGTTCATAATCTCTCCGTTCTCTTTCGTTTTTTTCGTCGTTTCCTCTCGAATTTCCTTCACTGAAATCTGATTCTTATGCGTCTGCAACTCTCGCATCTTCCTCTGAATCTCTTGCTTCTTCGCCATAACTTGCTCCGTTTTCGTTTTCACCTCCAATTCCAACGCGTGCACCTCTTCTTTTCCCAAAACATCCTCCGGTTGCAACGCGTAATACAGTTTTGATTTCCCACTCTCTTTAAACGATAATTTCTTCTCCTCGACCAAATTATCTAAATACCTCTGCGCGGTGGCTTTTTTCACGCCTTCTTTTTGCAACGCGTCCGCGAGGTTGGTCGCGTTGAACGGACGGTTCTGTTGCGTGCAATATAAAAGGACTAAATCCTTCGACATTTTTGTTGTATCTCTGTTGTTGTTGTTGTTGTTGTTGTTGTTGTTGTTGTGTGTGTAAATATATGAGAGAACAAGAATTTTGAATTCTTTGATGTTGTTGTTTGTTGTTGTGGGAAAAGGGATCACCATCGATATTTAGTGTCTCAATGCGAAGAGAAAAAAAAATGGAGCGGCGTCGAAAAGTTTTCATCATCATCATCGGATCTTCGTATAAAAACGCTAAAAACGAGCCCGGTTGACATTCAATTTAGCTCAATTCGCGAAGAGGAGGATATTTCTTACGAGAATCTGACGTTGTATCGATCGTGACTCGTTCGCACGCGGAAGAAAAAAGGAGGATTTCGCGTCTTTTTTTTTAATTCGCGCATAACGAAAAACACCAGCTTTAAATTCTTCTCAAAAGTTTTACCCTCGATTGAAGAAGAAAGTCTTTGATATACACGCTGAATACAAAGAGCGCGAGATTTAATATAAACAGAGAGAAAGAGAGAAGATGGGCACCATCAACCAAGTCATCGAGAGAGGATGCACCATGCTCGTCCATTTCGACAAGTCTGCGTCATCGAAAGAAATCAAAGAGTCACTAGAAACCGGATCGAACGAAGAAAAGGCGGACGCGATGAAGAAAGTAATCTCGTTGTTAATGAACGGCGAACACTTACCGCAGATTTTCATCACCATCGTTCGATACGTTTTACCGAGCGAGGATCACTTGGTGCAAAAGTTGTTGCTGTTGTACATGGAGATCATTGAAAAGACGGACAGCGAAGGAAAATTGCTTCCGGAAATGATCTTGATTTGCCAAAACTTGAGGAACAATTTGCAGCACCCGAACGAGTTTATTCGAGGGTCGACGTTGCGATTTTTGTGTCGATTGAACGATCCAGAGTTGATTGAGCCGTTGATTCCGTCTATCGTGCAAAACTTAGAGCATAGGCATCCGTACGTGCGAAGGAACGCGGTGATGGCTATTCATAAGATTTACACCGAAACGCCTAGAGGCGAGATTATGATTCAAGACGCGCCGGAGATTGTCGAGCAGTTGTTGAATGGTGGAGAGTCGGATTTGAGTACGCGACGTAACGCGTTTTTGATGTTGTATCATTCGGATCAAGATCGCGCGGTGCAATATTTAATGGCCAATTTGGAATCTGTCGCTAACTGGGGCGATATCCTACAAACAGTCGTTTTGGATTTGGTTAGAAAGGTGTGTCGAACAGATCCGTCGCAAAAAGGGAAGTACATTAAGATTATTTTGATGTTGCTGCAAACCAACAACACTTCTGTGATTTACGAGTGTGCGAATACGTTGGTTGCGTTGAGTAACGCGCCGACTGCGATTAAGGCGGCGGCGAATTGCTATTGCCAACTTATCGTCTCGCAAGGCGACAACAACGTCAAGTTGATCGTGTTGGATCGATTGGCGGATCTGAAAAAGAATCACAGAGAAGTGATGCAAGATATGGTTATGGATATTTTGAGAGCGGTGGCATCTCCGTCCGTGGATATTCGTCGAAAGACGTTGGATATTGTTTTGGATTTGATCAACTCGAGGAACATCGAGGAGGTGGTTACCGCGTTGAAGAAGGAAATTATCAAATCGCAAAGCGATACCGGTTTAGGTGCGAGCGAGAAGAACGCGGAATATCGACAAATGCTGGTACAGAGCGTTCACGCGTGCGCGGTGAAATTCCCGGACGTTGCCGGTTCTGTCGTGCACATGTTGATGGACTTTTTGGGCGATCCGAACACGGCGTCAGCGTTGGATGTGATTATGTTCATTCGAGAAATCGCGCAAACGAATAGCGGTATGCGCGCATCGATTTTGCAGAGATTGTTAGATTCTTTCTACTCGATTCGATCGAGTCGAGTGTGTGCGACGGCGTTGTGGATTATTGGCGAGTACTCCGAAACGAGAGAACAAGTCGAAGAGGCGTTGGCGACGTTGAAATCGAGTTTAGGCGAAACGCCATTCTTTGAACCGCCCTCGGACGAACGATTCGTGGATGATGCGGAGGAAGAGAAGGAAGTGTACGAGTCTGGATCGAAGCGACCGATAGTTTTAGCCGACGGTACGTACGCCACGCAAACGGCTGTTCAAACCTCCGGAGGAGGCCCTTCGACGCCAAACTTGAGAGCGTTGCTTTTATCCGGCGACTTTTTCTTGGCTGCCATTTGTGGCGGTACGTTGACCAAGCTCGGTTTGAGGTACATGAAGAGCAACACGTTTTCGGAAGAGGAAAAGAACCGAACGCAAGCGGAGGTTATGTTGTACATTGTCGCCATCTTGCGCTTGGGGAAATCTCACGTCGTCGCCCACGAGATGGATTACGACTCGACCGAGCGTTTGACGCAGTGCTTCGCGGCGATAGAGTCTCCGGAATCCGAAACCACACGAGTCTGGCTGGAAAACTGCCGAGAATCTTTCTCGTTGATGATCAGCGAAAAACTCGAAAACGACGCGAAAGAACGAGAGAAGAAGGAAGAAAAGCCAAAATCTCAAGCGGATGATTTGATTGACTTCTATCACTTGAAATCAAGAAAAGGTTTATCGCAAGTCGAATTGGAAGATGCCGTGGCGACTGATTTACGCCGAGCGACTGGGTTTAACGACCCAGACGCGGCCTCAAACGCTAGAGATTCCAAGTTGAACAGAGTCTTGCAGTTGACAGGCTTTTCCGATCCGGTGTACGCCGAGTCCTACGTCACTGTTCACCAATACGATATCGTCATGGACGTCACCGCGACGAACAGAACGAACGAAGTCTTACAAAACGTGTGCTTAGAGCTCGCGACCATGGGTGACTTAAAACTTGTGGAAAGACCGCAAAACTATACCTTAGCCCCGGGAGAATCGAAACACATTCGCGCGAATATTAAAGTTTCGTCCACGGAAACTGGCGTCATTTTTGGCAACATTGTCTATGAATCCAGAAACGAGGATCGCAACGTCGTCGTCTTAAACGACATCCACATCGATATCATGGATTACATCTCCCCGGCATCGTGCGCGGACATTGCGTTTAGAAACATGTGGGCCGAGTTTGAATGGGAAAATAAAGTCGCCGTGAACACGAAATTTACGGATGTGAAAGAATACCTGGACCACGTGGTGAAGAGTACAAACATGAGGTGCTTGACTCCCGAGTCGGCGTTGGACGGCGAGTGCGGATTTTTAGCCGCGAACTTGTACGCAAAGAGCGTCTTCGGTGAAGATGCTTTGGTGAACGTCTCTGTAGAAAAAGATAAAGATGGAAAACTTGGCGGATACATTCGTATCCGATCCAAGACGCAAGGCATTGCGTTGAGTTTAGGTGATAAAATTACTTTGAAGCAAAGAGGGCCGGAGAAGTAATTTTGATAATAAGAGTATGAAGAGATTAATATAAGACTAAGGAATGGATTGGCTTTTAAATATATACATATAACGTAAACATAATCACAAACACATGTATAACGCGTCGTCTTTGATTATTGACTGTATACGTCTTTTTTTTCTAATGACATCGTGACTACCAGGTAAACTAAAAAGAAACTACTACGTTAGAAATACACACGCTTTTAAGCTTTGTACGTCCCTCCAGTAATTTTTACATCGCCTTCCAACTCGGGCACGCCTGAATTCCGCGATAAAAACTCTGGAAAAACTTCCTGACACTCCCCTACGCACGCGGGCGCAAATCTGACGTACCCACACACGCGTTCGTAACAAAACTGCACGAATCCCCAGAGTTGATCGAACTGCGCGTCTCTCGCTTTCGACAACTTTTCCAGAGATTTCGGATTCGTCTTCATCACATTCCTCTTCCCGTCATCCTGTTCTCGCTCGAATTTCACTGATTGCGCGTCCAACACCGGGATATTCGACACCCAATTGTCCGCCAAATTCCTCCCAAACACTCTCGACCGTTCCAACTTATCTAAACTATCGTTCACGTACGTCTTTTCTTTCTCCGAGTTGACGTACACCGCCGGTTTATATTGCTCGCCGACTTCCGAGTATTGCCCTTTACTCGCATTTTTCGGGTCGAAATGTTTAAAATACACTCTCATGATGCGCTCAAACGGAACTTTCTCGTCATCGTAGGTGACTTTCACGCACTGTTTCCCATCGCACGTTCCAACGTCCACGAGCGAAACGCCCGCGTACGTCAAGTCTTGATACTCTCTTTCCAAAAAGGAGTAGTTCCCAGCGGCGAGATAGTTTGTTATTTGGCCCGCTTCCGCCGGTTCGACAGCAAAATTCATCATCAGCAGCATAGCCATCATCGTTGTCATCGTCGTCGTTGTCGCGAGAGTGGTGGTGGTGATATTTGCACACGTATCATCACTATCAGATGAGGATATTGCGCGCGAGGATGCAAATCTTTTTTGTCGTCTTCTTCTTTTCCTAGGTATCGTCGTCATCGACACCGACGACGTAAACGACGAAGACGAAGAAGAAGAAAAGGACGAGCACATCTGTCTCGAACGTGGATGATGATAACACCGATGATACCGTGTTGTTCCTGTTGTACTACTACTACTGCTACTACTCGTGGTTGTACGAGCGATACTCATCACAAAAGTCATTTTCATCATCATCGTCATCAATCGGTATATATCCAAAATACTAATAAAAGTGATTTTAATGAAGAATTGATGAGAGAAGAATGAATAAATTCACAAATTGATCAAATTTTTTCAATTTTTTTCGCTTTTTGCAAAAAAGGGAAGAAGAGACAACAAAAGAAAAGATTTGAGAGACACAAAAATGCCTTCAACAACCACCACCTTCTTCTTCTCTTTTGCACGGTCGCTTTTGCCTCTTTCTTACTCTCGTCGTCGTTTACGTCGAGAAGCATCGATGGGTTCTCCTTCTCTTTCTTTCGTATCGAGCGAGAAGAATACTTCTTACGCTTCTTTTTCTTCTTCTTCTTCTTCTTCTTCTGGAGCAGCGACGAGAGGAAGACGAAAGAGTCGATTTCGAGTGACGACGACGGCGGTGACCAATACTAATAACAATAATAACAACGACAGAGAAGAAGGAGAAGAAGAAGAAGAAGAAGAAGGAGAAGAAGCAACGACAATAACAAAAACAACGACGACGACGACACCTTCACCTTTTATTATTAAAAAAATCGAACGGAAGCAAAGAGGCGCGTGTTACGGGTGCGGCGTGAAAATCCAAACGGTTTCACCGTCCGCCGTCGGTTTCGTCTCCGAACTCGACTACGAGACGAAGAAGAAAAATAAGCAGTTGGATTTACTTCTGTGCCTGAGATGCTCGAATTTATCGAACGGGCAAATGATTAACGCAGTCGTTGGCCAAGGTGGACAGAAAATCGAGACCGGGTTAATCACTCCGGAAGAGTTGAGAGAGACTTTGAAAGATATTCGCGGGAAGAAGGCGCTGGTGGTGAAGATTGTCGATTTGACTGATTTTCACGGGTCGTTTCTCCCGAAGATACGAGATTTAGTCGGGAGTAATCCGATTTTGTTAGTCGTGACGAAGTGCGACGTTATTGGGAAAGGGTTCGCAATGGAAAACAACGAGAGTTTAATCGAGTACGTGATCGAAGAATGCGCGAAGAAAAAGTTGACTCTGGCGGGAGATCCGATTTTCGTCGCCGCGAGGAAGCCGGGATCCTCGAGAAGTAATAGCAGTGTTGGTAACGATACTACTGCACCGGGAACGAGAGGAATACGGGGAGAGGATTTGAACGGGATGAGAGCGGCCGTGTTGACGACTATTCGCGAACGACGAGGGAGAGACGTGTACGTGGTTGGATCCGCGAATGTGGGAAAATCGACGTTCGTGAGAGAATTCACGAAGGTGTTGAGGACGGAAATGGGAAATTATTTCGCGCCGTCGAAGAGGTTACCGACGGCGAGTTCTATGCCGGGAACAACTTTAGGTGTTATTCCAATCAAAGCGTTTGAAGATAAGAAGAGTTTATACGACACGCCGGGTGTGTTTTTACACCACAGAGTGAATTCGTTATTAAACGGGGAGCAAATGAAGTCGCTGAAATTAGGCGGCGATTTGAAAGTGTATCGAGCGCCGGTGTCGCAACAAGACGGCAGCAGCAGTACTAGCAACGTTAATAGCAGCAACAACAATAGTGAAAAGTTGAAGAATGTTTCGTTTGATTGGAACGGGTTGGTTCGATTAGATATCCTCGACGCTCCGGAAACGGACGATTTGAACACGGTGAACGTTTCGTTTTACGGACCGAAGAAGATGCGCATATTTAAGTCTACGATTGACGACATGCAAAAACACGCCGATGGTGGAGAAAAAACGTGCTTATTTGATGAAAGTGCGCCCACTCGAGAGTTTTACCAATCGCTTCCAAGCTTGCGCGTTTCCAGAGAGGTGGAGATTAGTCTAGATGATTACAAAGGAAAAGATCTTTCGATTTCTGGTTTGGGCGGATGGATCCGCGTCGTTCGCGAAAGAAATCACACCAAATATACAAACTCGCCCGGTGCAAAAGGAAGCATCACCGTGCGTGTTTGGTCGTTACCTGGTGTGGAGGTGTTTGTTCGAGACGTCATGCCGATTTGATTAAAGCGAACTTTTTTATTCGCATACAAAGTTTGATGCTCCGATGCAGTATGAATTGACAGCGACTTGAGGAGGAGTTTTCTCGAAAAAATAATTAAAAAAAGCGTCAGTTACAACTACTAGTACAGACATGGAATCAACTCCAGTCGTCGACGACGACGACGACTACAACGAAGGCGAAGACGTGAAGCTCACGGCGAAAGAGTATCTCGACCTCATCAAGTTCCACAACGATCCCAAAGGTCCTCTCAAATATACGTTCGTCGATGAAGATCCCTTAACGGGCGAAGACGTAATTTCCGAAGGAGAAACTGAAAACTTAGACGTAAAAAAGTGTACGAATGGAAGTTTAGACTTTGACGACGTCCCCGAAGCCACTCCAGAACAGAAGAAGAATAACGGTTGGACGAAGAACTGGCCAACCGTGTGGCGTTCGCACGAGGAAGATCTAAAGAATTTCAAACCTGAAGAGAGAGAGCAATGGAGGATGAAAGAGATGGAAGGCGAAAACGACCGCGTGCAGTGGTTCGATCTCACCGGCGGAAAGCGAGTGATGGAGGCGAAACAGAGAGCGAGGATCGAGAGTTGCCGTCACGACACGAAGAATTTGAAGATTTGGAGAAAAGAGGCGCGAGAGGAGATTGCTCTCATGCAACGTCTTCGCAAAGAGCACGGGCTCGTCGATGACGACGGAGAAGAAGGGAACATGGGCCCGAGAGAAACGGTGGCGCCGGCGGCGGCGCCGACTGCATTTCTTCGATACGATATCGACGAAGAGAAGATCAACATTCCTTTACTAGGCTTGGGTACTTGGAAATCGAATCCTGGTGAAGTGCGTAAAGCCGTCGAAGTCGCTTTGAAGTGCGGTTATCGACACATCGATTGCGCTTCCATATACAAAAACGAGGATGAAGTCGGCGACGCGCTCGAACACGTTTTCAAGACAACAACGTTGGTCCGCGAAGACGTTTTCATTACCTCCAAAGTCTGGAACGACATGCATAAATACGAGCAAGTGTTACCAGCGGTTCAACAAACGCTTCGCGAGTTGAAATCTGATTATCTCGATCTCTATTTGATTCACTGGCCGGTTACCGATTCGAACACGCGATATATCGATCCTCCGATTGAAGTCACGTGGCGCGCGATGGAACGACTCGTGGATATCGGCGCAGTCCGTGCAATCGGTGTTTCAAACTTTTCCGTCAAGAAGTTGAAGCACATTTTGAGCTTTTGCAAGATCAAACCGGCAGTGTGTCAGGTAGAGATTCACCCGTATTGGCGCCAAGCGGAAATTATTGAGTTTTGCGAACAGAACAAAATTCACGTCACGGCGTATTCGCCGTTGGGGAGTCCGGACTCCGCATCGGTTTTGGGGAGAAGTGGACCAAACTTGATGGACGACGCGGCGGTGAAAGAAGTCGCATCGTCGGACGAGGCGAACAAAAATATCGGGCAAGTTCTCGTTCGTTGGGCGTTACAAACTCGACCGAAAAGCTCAGTATTGGTGAAATCAATCAATCCGGAGAGAATCAAGTCGAATTTAGACGTGTTCGATTGGCAGCTCTCAAATGAGTCCATCGCGACGCTTTCGAGTTTACCGACGCAGAAACGAATGGTGGACGGTTCTTTTTTCAAATTAGAATACGATTTGTGGGACGAAAGAGTCGACGAGAAATCGTCCTACGGCGGTGCCATGCCTTCGGAAACATTCGTCACGGCGGAAACGTTCGACAGAGACGGGAGTAAAAGCAGTAAGTTACACCCAGGATTCGTCAAAAGCGCAGCAGTAGCTGGGAGAAGGAAGTCTGCGGGGGTGCCGTCTACGATCAAAGAAAATTTGAACAACGATTCCTCTTCCTCCGACGACGATATCGAAGATCCACGAAAGGCTTTACGTCAATTGAAAAATCTCTCGACGCGAGGCCAAGCTGCGTTGCGCTAACTCTTCTTCTTCTAAAATACTACACTACTACTTTTACACTAACACTAACGCTATGTTCATATCTTCTTTCGCATCAGCAAATCTCGTCGCAAAAAGTTTGAACTGCGTTCCTCGTACCCTATATTTTCGTATAATCGAATGACGCCAACTTTTCTGGTCGATACGTGTAAGTAAACTTCTTCGCGACCCATCTCTTTACACAAACTCTCTCCGCATAACATCAACTTTTCGCCCAATCCTCTTCCTCTCCATCTCGTGTCGATGACTAAATCTGATATGTACCCGCCGTCGTCGGTGAATTGCAACGCTCTGTCAAAGTCGTCTCTTCTGGTTTCTGGCGTGTTGGAGACGCCCACCACTCCGACACATTTTTTACTCTTTTCTTCTTCTTCTTCGTCGTCTTTTACCAAGACGATGTACGCTCCTCGTGGGAACGCGTTTATGCTTTTCTCTATGTATTTCTTCAGCTTGCTTTCTTCCGTGGGAAACCCCGCTAATTTACTTCGCATCAATAAAGATGCGACTGCGGGGATGTCGTCCACGTCACACGCCCGACACGTGTACTTGACCCCGTCGTTCGTCGTGAACGTTTTCTTCCACTCTTTTCGAGAAGGTTCTATCGTCGGGTAGGGGAGTGCGTCTGCGAATGGATTTGATGATTGTGGTGAAGCCCTTGCGCGTGCTTCTGCTTTTGTTGTTCTTCTTCTGTTACATTTTTGGCGATAGTAATGAACACGTGATTTCGCTCCTTCGAAATGAGCCGTCTGCCTATCTCTGTGGTGGCACACCACCAACAGTCGTCGCGTTGGTAAAGTTTTTGCATTCATTTAGTATCTCAGAGAGTTTTTGAGGTTCTTTTGTTGAAGTTCTTTTGTTAAATTGAAATTGACAAAAATCACCTAATCGAGCCTCCTTCTCTGATGGACTCTACCGAACACGGACCAGCGGTCGTTTGGAACGGAACGTTTTTATACGTGGCAATTCCATCTTTATTCACCAGAAAATCCGGTTGCACAGCTTCGAACACCTTCTTCTTCGGGTTTAACTTCTCGTCTGGGTCGTTTTCGTAGCCGGCGAAAGTAACGCGTTCACCGATGGCAGCGCCTTTCGGCGGGGTGACAATTTCAACTTTGTTGCTATCGTTCGGATCGGTGGCGCATAAAACCATGGCTTCCGACTCTACACCGCGCATTTTCGTTGGTTTCATGTTCGCGACGAGAACGACACGCGCGTTGAGCATTTTATCAATCGGAATGTGTTTTACCAATCCCGAACAGACTTGCAAGGGTTTGTCGCCGTTGATGTTGATGTTTTCCACGTAAAGCGTATCCGCGTCAGGGTGATTCCAAACTTTCGTGATTTCACCAACGACTAAATCTAATCGCGTGACGTCAATTTTCGTATTCTCCTCGCCTTTCTTCTTCTTCGCCAATTTGGCGGCTTTTTCTTCCTTGCTCGATTGTGCCTTCTTGAAGAGTTCTGCGGTGTCAATCTCGTGTTTTTGAAAGAGCACTTCGCCGACGGCGACTTGGGTCCCAGGTTTCACATTCTCGCCGAATGGTTTGAGCTCCCAGAGTTTGTGGACCTTCGAGGCGTCCATCCCGAGTTTCTTAAATATGTCTTCACACGCGGTCGGTATGTACGGTTGTAAAAACAACGCTGTGATGTACACAGCCTCTAAAGTCGTGCGAATGATCACGTCTCTGCGATGTTTCGTTTCCTCGCCTTTTAATTTCCACGGTTCTGCATCGGTGATGTATTTATTTGCAGCTTTCGCCGAGTTGATGGCTAATTCGCAGGCTTGTTGTAACTGGAACGATTCCATCGCGCGTTCCGTTTTCAATCTCAACAGGCCGACGTCGATTACTTTTTCAAAGATTGGAACATCTGGGACACGACCTTCGCAATTCTTCGAGCACAAATGCGTCGCTCTGTGAACTAAATTTCCGAGCGTATCCGCTAAATCCGCGTTGTGAATCAAGGTCATAGATTCTTCGCTAAATGGAATATCGGACCCGTAAATGCCGTTTCGCATGAGTGCGTATCGAAACGTATCCGGAGAACACCTTTTCAAAACATCCAACGGATCAACGACGTTCCCGATAGATTTGGACATTTTCTGTCCATCCGCTGCGGTGACAAAGCCGTGCGCGAACACAGCTTTCGGCAAGGCGATGTTGCAACTCATCAACATGCACGGCCAAATGACGCAGTGGAACCAGATGATATCTTTCCCGATGATGTGTACATTCGCCGGCCAAAACTTCGAGTAGTTTTCTCCGTTCGGAAAATCACAACCGGTCAAATAGTTTGTCAAAGCATCGAACCAAACGTACAAGACGTGTTTGCTATTTCCAGGCACGGGAATCCCCCAATCGAACGTCGTTCGCGAGACGCTCAGATCTCTCAACTCGTCGTTTTTCAATCGGTATAAAATTTCTCCTTTGCGTCCTTCAGGCTGAATAAACTCTGGGTGGTTTTCAATGTGTTCAATCAATCGCGCTTGATATTTCGATTGGCGAAAAAAGAACGACTCCTCTTCCATTTGCTTCAAAGGTTTGCCCGAAACTGGGTCTTTGTAATCCATTTCTTTCGCTTCGGTTTCAGTCACGAACGTTTCTTCGCGAACGTTGTACCACCCCGAGTACGTGTCTAAATAAATATCGCCATTCTTTTCGCTTCTCTCAAAGAGTTCTCGACAGCACTGTTTGTGCTTCTCTGAGGTTGTTCTGTTGTAGACATCGTTTTCAATTCGTAACGTTTTGTTTAAATCTTGAAACATTTTCACGTGTTTATCGCACAATTCAATCGGTTTGCACTCAACGGCAGCCGCGGCGTCGGAAATCTTTTGCCCGTGCTCATCCGCACCAGTTTGGAACAACGTCGGTCGACCGTACGCGCGGTGGTATCTCGCGATGACATCCGCACTTAAACCTTCATATGCGTGTCCCATGTGCGGGGCGCCATTCGCGTAATTGATTGCCGTCGTGAGCGAAAACGCATCTTTTGATGGATCCGCGGGAGGATTATACGCGTTTTTCAAATCTGAGACGTTTTGCGCCTCTTGCGCGGCGAACAGAAACGCGGACGATGGAGTCGTCTTCGCTTTTTCCATCGCGTTTTGCACAGAAGAGCTTTTCAAAAAGGCGTTGAACCAAGTCTCGATGCTTTTAAACTGTTTCGTTAAGGACGCGTCCGAAGAAGTCTTTCCAAACATCTCCGCGCCGTTTGCGAAGACTGGATAAACGCTCGAGAAGAACGCTATTTCACTATTGGTCGGTTGAGTCGACGCGGACGAAGAGAAAATACCCGGGACGGTATCTTTCAATTTTTTCTCGTTCTTTGATATGTACTGCATCAGTGTATCTAAACTCTTTTCCGCGCAGCACGTACCCACAGTCAAACCGAGCTCGCGTTCGTCCAAGTCTCTAAAGTTGATGAAAGAAGCATCATCACCGTCTCGAACACACAGCAACGCGCTGTTCATGGACGTGCCTTTTACAACCTCTCCGGATGAAGAACAGAGAGCGATAAATAACGTCGCGGATGCGCTGGTGGTCTTTTGCAACACCGCTCCCGTATTCTTGTTCTTGTTGTTCTTATTCGAAGAAGAAGAGGAAGAGTGGTCCGAACAACTGGCGGCTTTCCACGGGTCGAACTCGATTGCTGTTTTGTTTCCATTGACTTCCGCGGCGATGTACACGCGCAGAGGTTTCGAGTCCCCGGCTCGGTAGATTAACTTTAACGAAGTGCTGTTGTTATTGTTGTTGCTCATTAAATATTTGTACGCACGCGTTTAAAGGTGTGTGATTAAGTATACGCTGTGAGGGTGAACGTCTGAACTTTTAACGCGTGTGTTGAGGTTTTTCTCGTACGAGTGATACGAAAATGTGAAAAAATTCTATTCTTTTTCTATTTCAATATCATCATCAACATCATCATCATCATCATCATCATCATCATCATCGATTGCCGGCGAGGCGGAGGAGGACGACTTCATGCTCTCGCAAAAGCTGAAACGAGATTTCACGTCTTCCTCACTCATGACACCAAAGTACTCGATAACTGTGTTGTTGTTGTTGTTGTTGTTGTTGTTGTTGTTATCGTCGAAACGCTTCTTCGCTCGTCGCGCTTTGGGTTTCGTCCCGTCTTTAACATTGATCTCCGGTTTGCCGTAATAATTGAACACGTCTTGCATTTTTCTTTTTAACGCGCCTTTCATGTGAAAGACGCTCGTCTTCGTCGTCGCTGGACATCCAACGTTTTTGCGGCCACTGTTCAATCGTTTGACCGGGAATGTTTGCGGCGGATTTGCATTGAATAAAAAGCAAGGGTAGAAACGCGCGGACACGTGCCGACAGCGGAATCCTTTCTCTTCTTCGTTTATACTGTCAACGACGTATCGAATAGGGGCAGACGCATCCACGAATTTACCTCTGTCGCCGGCTTTGCGGTTTTTGAAGCGTTTAAACCGTCGGGCGAGCCAGTTGGCCACGTCTTGTTCCCAGAAAAACTGAGTTGAGTCGGCCCGCATGTTTGGTCTTTCCGTGTAAAAAAACCACTCGTACGCGTGGACGAAATAGGCGGAGAGTAAAGCAGCTTCCGCGATGCGCTCGGCGTTGACAAAACGCACGCCAAAATTGATCGGCCATTTCTTATTCGCGCCAGACGACCCATCTCTATACGTCCACGCCGCGCCGAACGTGTGCGGCACTTTCGTCTCTTCGTCCCGAAAGACGTTTTTTATCGATTTTGCGAAAATTACATCGGTCGAGTCCATGAAGACGATGTTGTCGCGCAAATGCTGCGGTTTTTGTTCAATTTCGTCAAATATGAACTGCTTCTCTGCCGTGGCCCTCAAATACGTCGTCCACCCTTTCGTTATTTGAGCAAACTCGTGTCTTCGCACCTCTAAAACTTCCGGGAAATTGTTCGTTAAGGGCGTAAAATCTGTCATCGTGTCCGTCAAAACAACTAATCGACACCTGTCGTGTTTATTAATGGCGCTCGTCAAAACCATCGTTATCCCATCTACTTGCGCCTGCGACAGTTCGTGTTCTTCGTTATTGGCAACGTGAAAGATCACAAACGTTATCTTGGCGTTTTTCATTTTCGTTTTCGACGGTTGTGCTTGCTGCGTTTTTGGCATTTCCTCCGCATCATCGTTGTCGTTGCTATCGCTATCACCCTCTCCTTCTTCTATTTCCTCAATAGTATTACTAAGATCATTGCTATCATCGTCATCAACACCAACGCTACCACCCCCACTGCTATTACTCCCTAAATAATAATACATCGCTTCCTTCTTGCTGTGCACGCACTTACATGGTCGCGTAGGTCCACTCCCCGTTTCCTCTAAAGCCTCTGCGATACTTCTCGGTATGTACACCGGAGGTACTTTAAACGGCGGCTTTGGCGCCGTCTCCGCGTCGTACTTTCCCGGAACGTTTTCCCGCTCGTCTGGTCGTTTTCTATTTCTTTTTGGTGTCGTTTTTGTTATCATTGTTGTTGTTATCACAGGAGGAGACGACCGTTCATCTTCGTCGTTCTCTTCTTCGTCTTCTGTTCTCGTCGCTCCTCTTTTGCTGTCCTCTGTTTTCTCTTCTAGTTCTTTTTCTTCTTCTCGAAAGCTTTCCTCCGCCGATGGAGTCGCGGTCGCCTCAACATTCTCCTCTTTCGCCCCGATACGCATCGCATCATCTGCATTCTCGTAAGTGTTCTTCGTGACATCATCATCACCATCGTCCCTTCCTCCAACACCTACCACTCGTCCTCCCACGTCGTCGTCCTGGGAAGGTGAGAACGTGCTCGCGCGATGATACGTGAACACCACACATAAGAAAAGAATGCACAGAAGACAGATGAAGATGGAAACTTTCCTTCGTCTTCCTCCTCCTCTTTCTCCTCCTCTTTCTCCTCCCGTTATTCCTGGTATCGTCGTTGACGATGATGATGTCTTCATCGCGACATTATTGGATTCACATGTAGTCTCTCTCTTTGCACATTTTTTTTGAGAAAGGGTGTTTGTTTGTTTTTTGTTTGTGAGAAAAAGAACCAAAAAACCAAAAAACACACAAAACTGCAAAAAAAGTGTGACTCTTATATGCACAAACGATGATGATGATGATGATGATGTTTTACCGTCGCCAACCCAGCCGCCGCGCGTTCGTGGAGTCTATCATCGCTACTACTACTATTACTACTTCTATAACTACCAGAGCGAGAGATGGTGTTGCGGGATTAGTATTGAACAACAACAACAACTACAACGACAACACGAAAAGCAGCATTTTGAGCGGTATACTCCTCATCAACAGACGAGGCATAGCTGGACACAGCAACAACAACCGACAACAACAACAACAACAAAATCAACAACAAAATAATTCTCAGAATCAGATGGAAACGTACGTCGGAGGGAACCGAGCGAGAGTGATTCCATCGCACCAACTGACTTTGGCGCAAACCACGAACCCTCTGTTATACCGAAAGCTCATTCGAAAGCTCATGCCGGGGGTGCCGTTATCGAAACCAGGTGAAAGACAAACGGTGGCTTTGGAGGATTTCATGAAAGAGTTTCAAGTGTTGCACGTGAATAGAGGCGCGGCGGGAGGGATGTCTTCATCGTCGCCATCTTCCTCCGCGACGGCGAGAGGTGGAAGAGGAGGAGACGAACGAGATTTATTGGTGATGAGTAAAGGCGCGAAATTGGTAGGTGCGAGGAAAAGAACGGCGAGGTTTTTTTCACCAACGTTTGATGGTTCGTCGAATAGTACGAGCGTAGAAGGAGGTAATAGCGATGGTCGAGGAGGAGGAGGCGGTGGTGGTGGAGGAGGAGAAGGAGGCGATCGGCAGCATCATAGCAAATCTATGTGGCAAAAATACCGCTTCTACGCCTTTATGCTCGGGTGCGCGTTGAGCTTTTATGCCTACCGAGAGAGCGTCAAAGAGACAGAAAATCTAGAGAAGCAAAACTACACGACGGAAAAAGAGTACGAGATTGAAAATTGGTCCGGGACCAAAAAAGTAGTCGTAGACACGTTCACGCAACCGGAAACGACGGAAGCGTTAGAGGCGATTGTACGACATGCAAGTTTACGAGGGAAGAAAATACGACCGGTTGGCGCGGCGTTATCGCCAAACGGAGTGGCGTTTGAAAAAGAAGGCATGGTATCTTTAGCGTTGTTAGATAAGGTATTACACGTGGACGAAGAGAAGAAGCAAGTGACGGTACAACCCGGAGCGAGAGTATCTGATGTCACTGAAGCTTTGCGAAAATACAATTTGACGTTGCAAAACTACGCGAGCATTCGCGAACAGCAAATTGGCGGGTTCACGCAAGTCGGTGCGCACGGCACAGGGGCGAAAATTCCTCCCGTAGATGCAACCGTAGTTCGAATGAAATTGATAACACCGTCGAGAGGAGTGATCGAGCTTGGTGTGAAGGAAGGCGAAGAGGACAAAAAAGTCATCGATCCAACGTTTGAAGCCGCGAAAGTAGGTTTAGGTTCCTTAGGGGTCGCCTCGGAGATCACGTTACAGTGCGTCGACGCGTACCAATTAAAGGAAGATACGTTTACGACCACGCCCGAGCGAATAGAAAAGAATCACGAGACGTGGATACGATCGTATAAACACGTGCGGTACATGTGGATTCCGCATACAGATTGTGTTGTGGTGGTCGGATCGAATCCGATTGACTCGAAGAAAAAGAAAAGTTTGCCAGGCTTTGGCACAGTACTTTCCTATTTGACGACGCCAAACGAACGCAAACAGAACAAATATCGCACCAAACCAATGATTGATTTGTTGAAAAAGTTAGACAAGGAGTCCGCGAAGAAAGCCGAACGAGAGAACGTCGGGTTCGGCGAACTTCGAGATTTGCTTTTGCGCATCGATCCGCTCAACGTGGACCACGTTAAAAAAGTAAATGCGGCAGAAGCGGAATTCTGGAAGCGTTCCCACGGCACTCGCGTGGATTGGAGCGATCAGATTCTCGGATTTGATTGTGGAGGACAGCAACACGTGTTAGAGGTTGCGTTTCCGTGTGGCACTTTAGAGGAAAAAGGTGAAAATTTGGTGTCGTCCGCGAACGCTGGTGTTTCCCATCCTTCTTCACTTCGAAAAGATTTACTTTTCATGCGCGATTTACGGAAAATGATCGCGGAGAACAACATTCCGGCGCACGCGCCGATCGAGCAACGTTGGACGAGTGGTAGTTCGAGTATAATGTCACCTTCCCACGGCGAAAAGGACTCTTTACACTCCTGGGTTGGGATTATCATGTACCTTCCGACGCAAGTCGAAGCCGAACGAGAGGAAATAACCGCGCGGTTCACTGAATACGGCGAACAAATGCGCGACGCTCTTGGCGACGAGTACTTACTCAAAACGCACTGGGCGAAAATTGAGCTGGAGAAGAATATGGTGCGTAGAAGTAAACAGGTCGAGCGCTTGAAAACCGCGTACGGTAAAGAAAACTTTCGAGCGTTTAGAGACCTTCGCAGAAAATTCGATCCGAAAGGCGTGTTAATGAACGAGCTCATAGAAGGGTTGTTTGAATCCAAATGATGATACGCGTTTGAGTAGTTTTAGCAGAGAATATATCATAGTATTAAGTTTGAATTAGATTGATGTAAATATTGTAAGGCAGCGTTGTCTAACTCCTTTATTTTGGATGTTTTTTTCGTGTTTTGCCTCATTTTTAACCTCCCCAATTGGTTTACAACAACAACTTCATTTGTGTAGCTACGAAAGAAGAAGAAGAAGACAAAGAAGAGGAGCAACGCGATGGACGAAGAGGAGGACACGACAAACAAGATGCCGTCTCAAGATCTAGATTTATTCTTAAATGAGTACGTGGAACAATTATTCAGTCAAGAGCTCGACGTAAACGCGATCGGGTTACGAACCGAAGTGGAAGATGACGCTGCCGGCTCGTTCTTACGCGGTGGTGGTGGTGGTGGTGATGGTACGAATGTTACTAATACTACTAATACTACGAATGCGACGACCGCCACCACCACTGATGGAAGGAAACGAGAACGGAGTAACAACTCGACGAATGAAGACGAAAATAATAACGAAGAAGTGCAAAATGCAACAAAAAAGAAAGAAACGACGGTGTTGAAACAAAACGCGCACGCTCAACGACGATACCGAGAACGAATAAAACAGAAATCAGAAGAGATGGAAAATCAAGTGAAGGCTTTACAGGAGAAAGTACGAATGTTGGAAGCGGAGAAGGCGACGCAAGTGCCAATCAACCAACAGTTGTTGGAGCATAAAAACAACCTGTACGAGTCACAGTTGATGATGTTTAAAAGAGCTAGGAGAGCGGACATTGAAAGTTCGACGATGTCATCTGCAATGACGATGAACACGGCGCTGAATGGGGCGATGTCAAGTAAAAATAATCGCTATGAAGCTACAATGGGAGAGATGGTGATGTTGAACGGTATGCCGGAAGTTCCAAAACAGTTTACGCTTCCAGAAGGCATCGATTCTTTGGAAGAGTTCAAGAAACAATTTCCTGAGTTGAAGCATTCTATCAATGGCGTCGGCGATGTCACTGCGAAAACTGAAGACGGGGGATTAGAAGAAGAAGAAGTGATTGTTGATAACACTTTGGAAAGCTTGCATTACAAGTGGATGAACCAAATTTCCGTTTTGTCGCTCACGAATATTGAAGAGAAAACAAATAAGAAAGGCGGCAACGCTGACGATACCGCCGCTAAAAGTGAGGGAAATGATGAAGAACGCCCCCTCTCCGTGAAAGAAGCGAGCGTGGATTTGATTAATAAAATGGTCGATGAAACGTGCACTCTGTGCATGCACATTGGGAACGCTATCGGTAGAGATAACGCCAAAATAAGCTTCGATTATTACGATAACATGGGTTTTAGAAAAGATTTTGACGTGCTTGGAAAGGATGAAGATTCAAAAATGAAGTTTTATTCGAACGTTGTCGCAAATTTAGGTTTGAGCGAGCAACAGAAGCAGGCGCTGATCGCCGTGCACGATATCTCGAAGGCACAGTTCAGAAGACTGTTCGAAGCGAGGGCTCGAATCAACGATGGAATGAAGGAATTGTGCGCCAAAGGTAAGGAAAATACGAAGGACGGAGCTAAAGGGTTGATTCGTTGGCTCACTGGAAGTTCAGAATCTTCTCGAGTCTTGATTTTAGAGTTACGATCGAACTTAGTCGACGAGAGAGCACTAGCGATGGACATTTCTATGGACGTTGTGCATAAAATTCTCGAGCCGAAGCAAGCTGCGAGATACTTGACAGAAATGTACCCAATGCACCACCATTCGGGTTTGGTTTTATGTAACGCTATATATAGACTGTGTAAATGATAAGAAGGCGAGTAAATTTTACGTTCATTTTACAATTATTGTACTACCAAGCCAAGTGCCCGCGCGACGTCTTTCTTCGACCGATATGACGAGCCGTCAGAACGATGATACGTCTTGTAAGGTGTCGCACTTTTTTTTTTGCATATCCTTGTCCATTTCTTTATCACCCAATCTTTTGCTTGTATCAAGTTGCCGCTTCCACCAAGTTCTTTGATGTACTCTCTCAGCGCTTGAACTCCATCGGCCACTTCTTCCGACTCCCACGCAATAGTGTCCTGTTCCTCCGCATCTTTTGCCTTCGTCGCATTTGCGGCCTTCTGTTTTTGTTTATTTGCCACCGCTTTCGGGCGCTGTTGATTGTTTTTGTCTTCTTCTTTCGTTTTCACCTTCCAAAACGAGTCATCGATTCTTCCTATTCTTGCTGCTTCTAATCTACTCGCGTACGTCACGTTGTTCACTTTGCCTTTCTTCCTCTTTGCAATGTGCTCTTTCTCCCTCTCTTTCCTCCTCTTCTCCATCCACGCTCTCTTCTCTTCTGCGAACGTTTCTCTTTCTACTTTTCTGCGCACGCTTTGAAACGCCATCACGTTTTCGTTGACTACTTTTGCCATCATCCGTTCGTCCAAAACGTTCACCGTTTTTTGGTCGAACCAATCTCTCCTCGCGTCTTCCTCGTCCTCGTTTTCATCCTCCTCCTCGTCGCGTCCATTGATTTTTTTCTTCTCGTTTTTGGTGGTGTTTGACTTGGACTTGGAACGAACAAGAGATGTCGTCAATTCGCGCAAGAACTTCAACACAATCTCTGGTTTCTTCCCTTTGAACTTCTCCAACGACTCTTGCGTGTCCGATAACTCTTTCAAATTCTTCCTCGTGCGAGATTCCATCAGCACGATCGCCCGTTCGATGTCTTTTCGTTTCCTCTGTCTTCTGTTTCCTATAAAAGAGGCGTTCGGGGTAGCATTGGACTCGTAGAGTAACCACTGCTCGAAATCGAACGAGTCGTCGTTCACGCCGAGAAGAGGATTTCTTCTATTCGTATCGTTGTTGGTGTTATTGTTATTATTATTATTATTATTATTCTCGTACTCGTCGTCGTTTCTTTCTTCTTCCTCCTCTTGTTCTTCTTCTTTCGACGATGATGAAAGCGGTGGTGGTTCTGGTGGTGACATCATCACATCATCCTCGTCTTCCTCCCTTCCCTTTTGTGATGAGCTGTGTGTCAGACTGTCAGACTGTGGCTTCTTTTCAACTTTTGTTTGTTGTCCTCTAAAACACACATCACAAAAAAAATCAGAAGACACAAAAATAAAGAAGAGAACAAAAAACTTTGATGACTTCTTCTTCTTTGTCTTCTTCTTCTCTCCGGTTGAGTTTTAAAGTCTCCTCGAGGAGGAATCCTGGCCTTTGCTCATCTTTTGCTACGTCGTCGTCGTCGTCTTTATTGAAGACGAAAACGAGTCTCAAAGGAGCACGACGCGCGGCGGGGAAAAAAGTAATCTTCTTCTTGGCAGCAACGAAAGACGGCGATCGATGTTTGGATGATATCACTCTTAATAGCATCAACAACAACAGACGACATTTCTTGACCTCCTCCGCGCTCGCTGCCCTCGCGGCTGGACTAAACTTGAACGCCGAGAACAACGCTGCGTTCGCTAAATTCAATCAGGACGACGACGAAGAAGAATGGATTGTTAACCCGAAACGGATTAAACTGGAAAACGAACCCGATGGATACAAGCCGAACGAAAACTGGACGGAGGCGAAGAAAGACGTGGAGATCGTGAGACCTCCTCCTGAACCGGTGAGAGATCCAAAAGACGTTTTTAAAAGCAACAGTAGTGCTAGTAGCAATAGTAGTAGTAGTTACGAACAACAAGAACCAGAAGAAGAAGAGAATGTGATTGAAATAGATATCGATTTGGTGGAGCCGGGATACGTCCCGGCCACACAAAAAGAAGTGGACGAAAAGACGCTGAAACAAGCAGTTAATAACGCCAAAATTAAACAGTTCAATAACGCGCCGGATGATTTTCCAACGTTCATCAGAGAAGGATACGAGGTGAACGTGGTTACCCCGAGCGGCTTTAAAAAAACAGAGGACGGTTTAATGTATTATGATTTCGCTAAAGGAAGTGGGAAGTTGCCGGGGAAGGATCAAGAGGTTACATTTCATTACGTAGCGTATAACGAAAATGGTGGAGTTATCGATTCGACTTATAGAAAAAATGCGCCTGCAAAAGCCCGATTGGGCATTAAAGGAATGATTCCTGGCTTCGAGGAAGGGTTAAGCACGATGAAACCGGGCGGGAAAAGACGGATTGTCGTGCCTCCGGAATTGGGACCGCCGATTGGTCCTGCGACGTTTTTCTCCTCGAAACAGTGGGAGGTGTTTGACATCGAGTTGATCGATTCCAAGAGCTGTAGTCGAGAGGGAGGATTGCCGGGCGGGTTCGGTTCCTCCATCGTGTGCAATTAGATTTGAAGGATATATTGATTCGTTTGTAAAAAAATGCGAATTGTTTAGTTTCACGCATCGTCGTTCTTTGACTTGCTCTATGAGTAAAGGATTTTTATGTAAACGTTACTGTACGCTATTTATTGTGTTTTTTACTTCTTACCGCCGAAGAAACTTTTCTTCTTAGTAAGCTCTGGTGTGCCCTTATCCATCGATTCTTTCTTTAAGAAGCGCTCGCCGAATTTCAGACGCTCTTTGTAATCATGTTTCCAATGTTCGAAGCGAGATTGCAAAACCTTGAACTCTTTCTGCACGTCCATGCCGTCGACCCCGCTGATTTCACCCGCCGCAACTTCCCTGATGAATTCAACGTCATCGTCCAAGACGCGCGTCATTGAGTTAAACTCTCCTTTCATACCGTCCACAAATTGAATGACTCTCGAGGCTTGACCAGATGGGACTTTGTTCGCATGCGCGGAAGGCTTTTCCAAACGCGAAGGTTCTTGTTTGCCAGTCGGCGTCGAAGCGGACGGCGAACTCTGTTGATTTTGTTCATTTTGCATCATAGCAGCAACTAGCGCATCGTCCGCAGCGGTAATTTGCTCTCGTAACTCCTCTATTTGCCTCTCGAGCGCCATCTTTTCTTCCCTTTCGGCCTCCACAGATGCTCGCAACGCTTCGTTTTCGGCTTTAAGAGCCTTGACGAACGGATTGTTCAACGCGTCTACGTCCTCGGATAACGACGCCGCGGACGAATTTTCGCGATCTAGAGTGGATTCGGGAGAGTTGTTGCGTTTGAGAGCGGCGGCAGCAGCATCGGTCTCTGCTTTTACTTTTGCTTCTTCCTCTTCTCTCTTGCGCGCCGCCGCGGCAGCTTCTGCCTCCGCTTCCTTTCGAAGACGTTCTTTCTCCTCTTTTTCTCTCTTTTCTTCCTCCAGACGCATCTCGAGTTCGCGTCGCTCGCGCTCGGCGACACGCAATTGGACTCGCGCATTGAATGCTTTCTTTTTCGCTGCCATTTGAATCTTAAGCGCTGCTCTGTTTCGATCTCTTAAAGTGATGAACTCCTTTCGCTGTTTTGTGCCTTTCCAGCTCGCTTGCGCGATAATCGTCGCGGAACGGATGCGTTGGTACTCTTTGCGTTGCTTGAAACCTTTATACGAGGCCTGGATAATCTTTGAATAGTAAATCGCGTTCGATCGTGCATCTTCCAAGGCGCCTAAGACGCCTTGCTTGAAGAAAATTTTTGTGGTGCCAAACTTGACGTGCTCTTCGGCGTCAACGGAGAAATGCTCCAAAATCATCTTCGTGACAGTTTTACTGTCTACTCCGGAGGATTCAATAACATCTTTACCGACCAAGAAACCGAACCTGTGCGCAAAATCTTCGTAGAGCGAACGCGTCGGGTACCCAGCTTGAGCGATGCGAGTCGCCTCCAAAATACCAGCGCAAGCGCACTGGTGCAAAATGAGTTTTTGATCGGTTTCGGTTGGAACGAGGGAAGCGTTTGGCTTTACGCATCGAATGAAGTGCGGCTCGCACGAATTCAGCTTTTGAAGTAATCCACTCAACTGGTTGCGAAATTTTGTGCAAACGGTTGATTTCATTTTCGCTGATTTTGAGGCTTTCGTTACCATTGTTTCCATCGCGCGGTTGTGCAACGCTTCACCGATGTTTGTCTTCATAAACTCGAAAGTGTTATCTGTATACAAAGCCGTCGCCAAATCTAATGGTAACGCGTCTCTGTTCTTTTCGAGGAACCCTGCGCACTCGTACGTGACGCTCCCGGCGTAGTGAACGATATCAAACGAAGTCTCCGATGTTCCTTTCTTTCTCATGCACGAAAACTTTTCCATATTGGAGAGCTCGCTGACGATTTTCGCGTGGTACGTTTCATCCGTCGCGCCTGGGAAACTGGCCTGATCATCTAAAAGTGCAAACAAACCCATGGGTTTGTTTTCAATCACTTCGAGCGTAGAAGAGTTATCGACGAATTCGATTCTCGACCATTCGATGTTCTCTGTCTCGTAATCTTTCTGTTCCACTACGAATAAGTGATGGTTGAACATCTTCTGCATGGATTCGTTGGCATAGTTGATGCACAACTGTTCAAACGTGTTGTGTTGGAAGCTCTCAAAGCCGTAAATATCCAAAATATTCAAAGAAACCAAATCTTCGTCGTCTCTTTGCACGGCACCGTCGCGCGCGAAGGATTCGTTTATTTTGCTAACCAAATACTCGAACAACGCTTCGAACATGGCCTTCGCCAACGCGTCGCGCGCGTCATTCGCTTGCGTCAATGTCAAATCCGTTTCAATCTTCTCTCCACCAGCAGAAATAACACGCTTAATCAATGAACGCTCTAACGCCGCAGAATCCACCCCTAACAATTCACTCGTGTATTTCAAAGCGTCTTTTGTCTTTACAACAGCGGCGTCGTGACCAGATTCATTCAATGTGTCAAACTCGATGTTCCCGAGATGTAACACCGACGCGAGCGTTTGATAAATGTCGTCGATGGTTTTATCCGCGATACCAATCGCCTTCAACGCCTCCTTCGTCTCCTTGTGCTTGTTCTCGTCGTCGATTTCCACGCTCTTTTTGCTTTGAACGCCGAATCCGCCTAAATAGTTGAATCCCTCTTTCGCGTCGTCCAAGAACCACTTTTTCTTCTCTTCCTTAGACGCGCCGGCTAAGAGTTGGTAAAACACGTGGAACGATCGTTCTCTTTTCGAGTGGTGCACGACTCGAGACTTTTCCAAGAGATACGTCTCGATCATCGCCTGCGCTAACTTTCCGTTGGACTTTTTATCAAACTTGATGTCGATCAATTTACCAAATCGCGAAGAGTTCAAGTTTCTCGCCGTTTTTGCGTTCCCAAACGCCTCTAAAATCGGATTTGTCATTAACAAATCTCTCGAAACTGCGTTAAACATATCGATGTTGTGCTTCTCTTCGCCGTTGCTGCTGCTATCGTGAGATGTCGTTGCGGCTAAAAACTTCATGATAAACTTGGTCGTTTCTGTTTTCCCAGACCCGGATTCTCCCGAAATCACAATCGCTTGATCCAATTGATTCTCCATCATCTGTTCGAACGCGTTCGAGGCGACTTGGAAACAATGTGGAGGTAGATCCTTTACAGATGAAGACGAAGTTACATCCCCTTCCGCGCCAGTCGTCGTCGAGGATGCCGTCGCTTTCACTCCGCTCGCCGCGTTCCTCGGCGAGTAAAAGTTCATCACTTCCCGGTCGTATTTACTCGGCAACGGCTCGCACGGATTCAACGCGATAAGAATAGGTCCAGCCTTAGAGTAGATTTCTCTCAACGACGAATTCTTACTTTTCTTGGTGTTTCTCATGAACCGGTCCTCTAAGAAATGAACGATCGATGGTGGATTCAAGTTGGTCAATCTCGCGACGTCCGAAAGCGACTCAATCAAGTTGGCTGGATTACCTGCGAAAATTCTCCTATACGACACGCCTTTTAGCAAAGTCGTTTCGCCGTCGGAAACGAACGCGTTTACATCCATGCACTCCCCTTGTTGATCGTTCTTTACAACCGTACCTCGCAAGAAAACCAATCCTTTTTCTCCACCACCTTCTTCGAATGAATCGTCGGCCCCGTTTTGTTGTTGCTGCGAAGATGTTTCATCGGTTTCTCCTCCTCCTCCTGTGGAACCATCATTATTATTCCTTTCTTTTAATAAAGCGCTCAAGACATCTTTCCCGATTGGTTTCTCCGGGCACACGGACGTTCGACAATCGATATAAATTGGTGCGTTGATTACCAACGAAGAGAGAATCGCCGGGTTATCGAAGCTCTCGATAGCCGCACTCATGGTGGTATAACACTACTCTTCCTTCCCGGCGGACGACTTTGATATACTCCTTTTGGGCACACGACCTTTACCTCTTCTCTGTCTTCTGTGGCGTTTCGAGGCGACGTTTGGCCTCGCCTCGTTTCTCCGCAAAGAAAGAGAAGAGGAAGAGGAGAGCTCTCCAAATTAGGGTACAGCATTTTGCAAATTTTTCAGAGAGTTTCCCTTTCTCCCAATAAAAAAAAGGCAGCTTTCCTCCCTTCATTCATCAATAATAATAATAATAATGTCTTTCGGTCTGGACGACGCGTACGGCTCTTCCTCGGAAGACGACGACGTAAAAGTCGTCGAGAAGAACGAAAAGAAGAAGGAGGAAACTGCTGCTGAAGAAGAAGAGGTGCGCGTGGTGCAAAGCGGCGGCGCAACCTTGAACAAGAAACGTCCGCGAGAAGAAGAAGAAGACAAAGAAGAAGAAATCGAAAACGCGCCGGTGCTTTTCGAAACGCGTTTACCGCCACCTTTGGAAGAGGAAGAAAAGAGAAAGTCTGTCGCGAGAAAAAGATTTTTGAACAAGCAGCAGAAGAAGTTACTGATGAAGAGTAAAGGAAGAAGAAGAGAAGGAAGAGGTGACGACGAGGCTGAGGACGAGGAGAAGGACGACGACTACGAATTGCTGGAAGAAGAAGAGAGGAAAAGAAGAGACGTTTTAGCAAACGCGAAGAGAAACGGGGGCGGGTCTGGTCTAGGCATGTTCCTACCAAAACCAGCAGTAGCAGTGGATGCGGGAACGCTCGGTATTGGAGGCGATTTTCACGACGGTGGGGCATTTGGAGGTGGATTTGGAGGAGGAGGAGGAGGAACTCGCATAGACTTGCCCGGTGGAACGACGACGAAAAGAGCCGCCGCGGTAAAAACGCAAGACCGAGAACAAAACGAAACAACAACAACAACAGTAGCAGCAATTCCGACGATTCATCCCTCGCAGTTATACGAAGTAGACGACGATGGGAACTATATTCATCAAAAATTGATCGATTCTATGCAACAACAACAACATCCATCGACGGGAGGAAACGAGCAGGCGACAACTAAAGTTGAGAACAACAACATGAGTTTAGAAGATATGCTCGCAAAGTCCAACAAGATGGTTGAAATCACCCAAGATGACATACGAGGCTCGTATAATCCGTTATTGGCGAACGAGCGCGCAATTCAAAACACGAACGATATGGGTGGCTCGTTAGGGAAGGTTTCCGGAACGGCTCGAGCGAAGAATCAAGTGACTTCATTAGTGCACGACGCGAGACAGGCGGAATTGAAACTAGCGCAACAACAAGGCATGCGCCACCGAACGATGGCAAAATCAAAGTACGGGTGGTAAGATGTGCACACCCACACGCGCAATAGAAATAGCTGAAGATAGATGTATTATTATTATCATTATTGTTCATTATTGCAAACAGCAAATGAGGCTTCTCGTTTAAAAGCTACCTTTTTGTTTTGTTTTATTTTTAACCTTGCAGCTGGTTTTCGATGATGGAAATAACCGTCTCCGCCGGTATCATCCCTTCTGTTCTCAACGCCGGCGACGCCGCATCTTTCGAAACGAAGACTATCGTGGGTAAACCTTCAATGCCAAGTTGCGTAGCTAACTCTGTCTCCTCGTCCGTGTCCACTTTGATGCATCGCACCGCCTCGCCGAGTTGTTCCTTCACTTTTTCCAACTCTGCGGACATCAACACGCACGGACCGCACCACGTGGCGTAAAAATCAATCACAAGCGGTGTCGACCTGTCCGCCATGGCCACTTCCAACTGTTCGGCGTTCATTTTCTCCACTAATCCAGCTTTTACTACGACTGATAATGATCCGCTTCTTTTTTGTTGTTGTTGCTTAGTTTTGCGACGAGTTTGGTGGAAAGAAGAAGGTTGTTGACGACGAAACGCGAATAATTTCGACGACGCGGGAGGACAAGGAGCGCGACGAGAAGATGACGACGACGAAGTGGACGCGTAATGCGTGGATACTCTGGATTGCATCATCATCTTTGTTGTTATTATTGTTGTTGTTGAGTGTGTGTTTGTGTGTGTGTGTTGTGCGTTTTGTCTCTAAACAAATTATTCGCTTTATGTTGAAGTTTGTGTGCGAAATGAAAACCTCGTTTTCTTGTCAAATTAAAAAAACACTCCAGACAGACCAAAAACGCACATAAAAAAAAAAGTTTGACCGCCTTACACATATTTTAAGTAAGTGAACGCCTTTACCACTCCTACTGCGCAAACGTTAAACAAAAACAACAACACAGAATAGTGATGTCGTTCGCGACGAGAGTCATCGCCGTCGTCGACGCTTTGTTTCCTCGAACGAGCGTGAAAACCAAGCGCTATTTCGTGGAGAAGAAGAAGATATGCACGACGACGACAAAAACGACGACACCAGCAAAAGAAGAAGAGGAGCTTTTTTTCGTTCAACCAAAACGAGAGGAAGACGTGATGGAAGAGGAGGATGATTTTTACGAACTCTCAGACGCTCTTCCACACAACAACAAACGAGAAGAAGAAGACAAAGAAACAAATACGATGATTGCCAGTAGCACAAACAGCGCGAAAATTGCACCGAGAACACGTCTGTCTTCCTCCTCCTCGTCTGCCTCAATCGTCACGCGTAAGAAGAATCTTCGCAACGCCGCGAAGAAAGTGAACACCAACAACATTCGTTTGTCGTCATCGACGTCGTCTGAGGAGCAACTAATCGCGAGTGAAAATATCTCCGATATGCCACCGTTAGAACTGGATGATAAAGGCATCGAACGCGTCAAGTTACAAAAAAATGGATGGGAAACGTACAGGTACCAAGATAAATTCGATTGCAACTACATCAGCGCCGGGAAGGAGAACACGGGACCGATTGTCGTTTTAGTCCACGGATTTGGTGCGCACTCTTACCACTGGAGATACCAGATCCCGTATTTAGCGAAGAAAGGTTATCGAGTGTACGCGTTGTGCATGCTCGGGTACGGATGGTCCTCAAAAGCGAGCGAAGAGCAGTATTGCATGGAATATTGGGGCGAACAAGTGTCTGATTTCGTGCGAACGATTGCGAAAGCGACGGAGACAGACAAAGCGTTCATCGCCGGGAACTCCATCGGCGCGTTGGCGGCGTTGTACGCGGCATCAAAAGGGGCACCGGAGAGGACTAAAGGTCTGTGCTTGGTCAACGCGGCGGGAAATTTCGAGCCGAACGCGGCGCCGGGCCCAGAAAAGAAAACAATGGCACAAAAGGCCGTAGGAACGGCGCAAGATATGGAAGAGGCCGAGGAAAACAACACGTTACAAGGTAAACTGCGGGTAGCGTTTGGGAAGTTAGCCGCATATGGTATCTTTTATTTCACTAAGATTCGCATCAAAACGATTTTGAATCAAGTATACGATAATGATGTGGACGAGGATTTGGTTCGAAGCATTGCGATGGCTGCAGAAGATCCGGAAGCGAGAGAAACGTTTTACGCCATCTCGTTGGCCGGTTCTCGAACGCAAGTGAAACCGAGGGATTTATTAGAAAACTTGAACGCGCCGGTTATGTTGTTGTGGGGAGAAAACGATCCGTGGATGACGCCGACGAAAGCAGAAAGAATCATGGAGATTAAACCGAGCGCGACTTATTCTCCCGTGCCGGCTGGTCATTGCCCGCAAGACGATAATCCTACGGACAGTAACAACGCGTTCGTGAAGTGGGCGGAAACTGTGGCGTAAGAGACAAAAAGAATTTTTCTTTAGAAAACCAATGCCGACAAAAGCGAGCACGCGCGCACGCGCGAGTATAATCAAAAGCGAATCAAAGCGTGTACATTAGAATAATAAGAAGGACGACGAAGAATGACAAAATTGTGTTGATTTATATTTTTATGCTTACGTTAATATATCAAAAAATCCTCTGTTTTTATATATGTCACACACCCCCCCCTTTTACTCTTACTCTTAATTTTATAGCTGCGGTTTGAATTTGTTCTTTCATCGATTATACATCAACAAGTTTACTTCGCGACAACTTCCGTCTCCGAAATCTTCTCGTAGAGCTCTCTCACCTTCAAGCCAACCAAAGTTTGGAAGAAACCGGTACCGTTGTTGGAGCCCGGGCCGTTTTGGTATTTCAACATTTGTTGCGTCAATTCACCGTAGAACTTGGTGGAAGTGTTGGACAACAAGGATTCAACGTAGATCAACTCCTCCAACTTGTCAAACTGACCGTCCATCTCTAAGACGGAGACTTCTTCTCCGTAGAAAGTGTCCGGGCCGTAGAAGAACTTGATGCCCGGGTACGAGCACGTCAACTTGCGGCCGCACGGGATCCAAGAGATCGTGGAACCTTCGTCGAACAAGTACGGGGTGTCAAAGAACTTGACGCCTTCCTTCATGATCATGCGCACTCTCAAGATTTTACCTTCGTTGTCATCCGGGATCAATTGCGTCGGCAAGACTTGGATGACGACATCCGCGAACTTCTTTTGCGGGTCAACAAAGGCATCGAAATCCGGCTTACGGGCTTCAATGGACGCCTTGATGGACTCCAAGGAGTGACCACGTTCGGCCATGTCTCTTTGGATCTTCCACGCGAACTTGACGTCGTCGGAGATGTCTAAGTAGATTTTGAAATCGTAGAAGTTTCTGACGCGGTCGTCGGCGAACGGGTGCAAGCCTTCCAAAATCAAAACTTTCGGGGAGACAATCTCTTCAGCCGGGTCAAAAACGCCAGTCACGTGGTTGTAGATCGGCTTTTGGACCGTTTTGCCTTCCTTCAAGGCTTTGACTTGTTCGTGCATCAAGTCAAAGTTTTGCTCTTTCAAGTTGAGCGCGGTCAAGCCAGATTCCTTACGGCCTTGACGGTCGTTCAAGTGGTAGTCATCCAAGCACAAGACGGTGGTGGTGTCCGAGATCAAAGTGTTGGAATCCGGGTTGCCCCCCTCAGGCGGGGAAGCCTTACCGCCGAACAAAGAAGTCATTCTTCTCATGAACGTGGATTTACCTGTTTGATTATTTAAAGATAAAGAGAGAGGTGCGTGAGCAAAAATTTGTTTGATATCTTCCACCATCGACAATCATCTGTCTCTCTAATCTTTCAATATTGAGAGATTTAATGGGATAAAAAGAGAATATATCCGCGGAAAGTGCGACCAGATGCGAACGATAAATCTCGCATTCCTCTGCGAATTCACGTAAAAGAATAGTACTATCACTTACCGCATCCAGAATCCGCGGCTAAGCCGATGATGACTGGTCCGTCAGCCTTGGCGTTCACGCGTAACGACGCTCTGGATTTCACTTGGTTGCGCGCGGAAGATTTCGCGGAAACCTTGGCGCCAACGAACGCGGATGATTGTAAGGAGAAGGCAGACATTTTAGATTAGATTTACTTAATGTAGTTTGTGGCTTAAAAGAGATTGGACAAATTCGTGTCGTGATGAACGCGAGTCGTTTTCTGATGAATGTGAGAACAGTAATCGGATAAACGCAAACTCACTCGAGAGAGAAAAAACGAGCTTTCCGGTGTTTAGGGTATCTCTTGGTTCGCAAAATTCTACTTTACACTATATGCTATATGCTATGTGCATTTGATAAGGGCTACAAACTACGCATGCGAGCTGCGAGATTCGTGTTCACTCTCTTACTCTCTCTTTTTCTCTCTCTCTCTCTGGTGCTCTTCTTCCTCTCACAAGACGACAAACTCTTCTTTTTCTTCTAAAGTCCATCATTTCCAGCTCCCAAAAGGTGCTTCACTCGATTTAAAATGGAGTCCGCCGAAGGATCGTACGGATGATCCGGCGATGGAATCTCCAACACCGCTGGAATCGGTTCAGCGTACTCGTTCACTAAATATCTAATCTCGTTGGCCACAAACTGTGCGATTAATACCACCGCCACGTCTTCTCTCGTCGTAAAATCCTTGAACGCATCTTCCATCTCTCGTCTCGAGGTGTCTGGTTTTACAATCAGAAAGTTTGATTTTCGTCTCGCGTCCAAGTTTCCTATCCCGGCGAGGAGAAACCCGGTGACGGTATCCTCGTCTCCAATGACGGCTAACAGAGATCCCTCGGAAGATGATGCGGCGACGGCGGCGGCGTTGGACGCGGTGGCGGCAGACATTAGTAGTATTTATGTGTAATTTTTCTTCGTCTTCTTTGGCTTCTTTTTTGTGGCGAGCACGAAAACGGCATATCAAAGACTCTTTTTTAAACGAGTTTAACGCGTTTTTCGAAGAAGCGGAAATAATAATGGAGGAGGAGGACAAGGAACACGAAGAAGAAGAAGAAGAAGAAGAAGAGACGACGATGGGGAAAAGCACGAGGACGAACATTAATAGTAACGATACTAAAATGGGAAACTGTCGAATGTGTGAAGAAGAGGAAACAACAACAACAGTTGGTGAAGGAAAATATCGCTGTCCGAAATGTCTCCTCATCTCGTGTTCGTTAAAGTGCATCAACAAACACAAAGAAAAGTTCAACTGCGATGGAAAACGAGACCGCTTTCAGTTTGTGAACTTGAAAGAGATGGAAGATAAACATGTGACTTCGGACTTTCGCTTTTTGGAGGAAGCGACGGAGGTTTTAGACCGAGCGAAGAGGAAACGAACGCTGATTAGTAGCAAGAACAAGAACGGACAGAGCAACAACAACAACAACAATAATAATAATAAAAGGAAACGCAACAGTAACAACAAGAAGAGGAAAAGCAACAACAATAAAACAAACAACAACAATGTAGAGTCAGAACCAACAAGAGTAGTCGTAGGAGTAGCACCAGCAGTGAAATAGTAATGTACGTAAGCGTGTATTTGAATTATATTTATGTTACAACAACACAGTAAAGAACCCAGCAAAGAACCAACGAGGTCTGCCTTTTCATCACGTCAACTCTTGAACTTTTACAATAGCCGTTCCGCTCAACTTTTGAATGATAACCACGCGATCGCCTATGACTAATCCCGCTTTCTTCTTTGCAAAATCAAACACCATTTGTAAAAGCGAATTCGCTTCGGAGTTTTGCGGGTTGGCTAACATCGGGACGATACCTCGGGCGAGTAAAGCGCCTCGCGCGTCGGATTCGCCTTCTAACACCCATCGAATAGAGTCTTGACGCAAATGAGGAATGACTAAGGAGACTACCGGCATTGGCGCGCGATATTTGGACACCATTCGCGCGGTTTCCCCGGTTCGCGTAAACACGACAATCAGTTTTGCACCGACTTTGGTTCCCGCACGAACCGCCGAGGACGCCAACGCTTCGGCTTGCGACACTTCTCCAGCTTCAATTTTTCGTTGCGAAATCTGCGCGTTGTAAAACGATTCGTGGTCGTAAAAGCGCTCGGCTTCGCGACATATCTTACGAACCATGGCAACTGTTTCCGAGGCAAAGTTACCTCGGAGCGTTTCGGCGCCTAAAAGCAACGCGTCCGCGCCGTCTAAAACGGCGTTGGCGACATCCGTCGCTTCCGCTCGCGTCGGTCTCGGCGCTTCTGCCATCGTGTCCACCAATCGAGCGACGATGGCGTGTTTTCCAGCGTAGTTACACCGCGCTAATATCATCTTCTGTAAGATAAACACTTTTTCAGCGGGCAATTCGGTTCCTAAGTTCCCTCTCGAAATAATCACTCCGTCCGCTTCTTGAATGATCTCGTCGATGTTTTTCAACGCCGAAGCGCGTTCAATTTTGGCGCAAATCTTCGTGTGAAACGATTTGTGTTCGTCTAATATTTGTCTACATTTTCTAACATCCTCGGCGCTGTCCGTGAACGATAAGGAAATGAAATCGACGTTATTCTTCACCCCCCAATTGACGATGTCGTTTTCGTCGTGTCGGCTTATCGTCGGCAACTTCTCGCCGACGTTTGATATTTGTACGGTTAACAAAACCCCTCGCATTAACGCGTCGTTATTGCACGTGCACACGATCTCTTTGTTTTCCAAATCAATACTTTCGACGGTTAAATAAACCGACGACGTTTCTGACCCGGTAAACAAATACTGCCCGATGAAAATTGAGTCACCGACCGCAACTATTTCGCACAACGAATCGCAGTTCACCACCGGAAAAAACTCCGACGTGGCTACCATCTTCTTCTGATCTTCTCGATCGTTGCACACCGACAACACGACTTTATTGCCTTTCTTCATTTCCAATGGAGTTTTCGGGGCGTCTTTATCGAAGGAAGACACGTCCTCCGCGGCTAACCGAACAGCCACTTCACTCCCGAACGTGTCCAACATCGTCGCGCATAAAATTTTCGTATTCTTCATCGCTTGTCGCAGATTCATCAGCGTTTCCGTGTGATATTTGTGCGATCCCCAACTGAAATCAAATCGCGCGACGGACATCCCAGCTTCTAAGAGTTTCGATAACTCCTCCACCGTTCGCGATTTCACACCGATCGTGCATATGACTTTCGTTAACGACGAAATCGTGTTCGATTTGTCGGTTTGTAATATGCGGGAGAGACCGATGTCGTCGATCGACTCCGTTCGATGAAACATTATTCTTTTTGAGTACGAGTATAGCGAGCGTGTCTGTAGTCAACAATCGAATCGAGTGAAGAAATAAAAAACTAAAAAGTCTCTCTTCACTAAAAAAAAGTTCGTTATATGTATTACGAATGTTGATGACGATGATGAAGTATCATCAGTAACAGAACGAGAGAGAGATCCGGTTTAACGCGTCTTTTAAAATACCACCACTCGTCGTCGTCGTCGTATTCGTGTGTGTGTTCTGGACGAGACGTATTACCGCCAAACGCATCGAATACAAAAATATGCCGTGAAGATGATGAAGAAGAATAAAAACAGAAGAGTCGTTTTCTCGTCAGATTTCCACGGAAACTTAAATATGCTCGAGACGTTTCTTTCCTACTCTGTGAACGACCTGGACGGCGATTATATCATTTTAGGAGGCGATATAGGTCCTCGAGGCGAAAGTGCAGGAGACAAAGAGACGGTAGAATATCATCACGGAGAGATGATGAAGCAAAAGAGATGGTTTCAAGAACAGTTTTGCGAGTTGGTTGAGAAATATTTTCCTCATCGAGGGGAGGAGGAGAAGCAAAAGAGGAAGAGAAAATTGTTCATTGTTCTCGGTAACAGCGATTGGCAAGTAAACGAAGCCGTTCTGAAACAAAAGTTTTCTTTTCCGTTAGAAAACGATTCGGTAAAAGTGTGTTCTGGATTGGGCGACGTGTTCGTGGAAGACGAGTGCGTGGAGTTCGTGTTCACCGCTCTCGTCGTCGCCTCGAATCACCGAAAAAAGGATTGGGAGAGAAAAGATGTAGACGCAGAAAACGTTCCCGAGAAGAATCAAAGAGCCGGGTTTATATCACGATATAACGAAGAACGAGAAGAATACGAAGTGGAGAAATATGCGGGGGTGAACGATGCGTGTACGAGACCGACGATTGCAAAAACATTAGCGGCTTTGCAACCAAAAATGGCTCCGTTAGAAAATTCTTCTTGTTTGACGAAAGTGTGGGTCAATCACGGTCCTCCGTTTGATACAATTGGTGATTTAACTCACAGAAACGAGAGAGTTGGTTCAAAAGCATTGAGAAATTTCATAGCAGAGAGAATGCCCGATATTACTTTACACGGGCACATCCACGAATCCGTTAAGGAGCACGGCAACGAAGCGTTCACTTCGAGGATAAAAAATACACTCGTCGCTTCCTCGGGAAACGATTTCATGAGCGACGTTTGTCACGGCATCTTCTTTGAAACGAACGATATCGCAGGAACCGTCTCACGATTCGAAGTTAAAGTCAAAGAGAGTAATAGTACCTACTAGTAGGTATGTAAACCTGTAGTTTTAGTTTTTTTCACAGCCGCGAGATAGATGAAAAAGTCGAATGAAAGTACAAGCAAGCCACACAAAAAAAGCAAAAAAGCACACAGCCGCCACATCATAAATTTCTACCTTCCTCTCTTTCTTATTATATACGCACACCACACACGCGCGCGCGAAAACGAGAAAAAAGAAACTCTAAACTCCAACACCACCATAATAATCGTTGAAAAGCTGTTCTTCTCGTCCGTCGTCGTCATTGAACAGAGTAACAATGGGTAAGAGTTCGAAAAAAGACAAATCCTCCAAAAAGGACAAGAAGAAAGAAAGCGCCTCCTCTGGTAAAAAAGAGAAACGGAAAGAGCGAGAGAAGGAAGACGATGACGACGAAAAGAGACCGACAAAGATAAAAGCGTTGACCATGATGGATGGGCAAAACTCCGACGGCGACGACGACGGAGGTGGGTACAACTCGGACGAGGTTCCGAATCGAATGGACGCGCGAACGCCAAATCCTTTGGCGTTGGAGAATTTCAGCCTCTCCCCGGAGGTTGTCAGCGCTCTTCAGAAAAAAGGTATCGACGCGTTGTTCGCGATACAGGCGCAAACTTTAGACACGGCGCTGAGTGGGAAAGATATCGTTGGAAGAGCTAGAACTGGATGCGGGAAAACCTTGGCGTTCGTGTTGCCTATCGTGGAACAGATTAACAAATCCGACCCGACGCCGGCGAGCGGAAGGAGGTTACAAGGACGACGGCCGGTGGTGTGCGTTTTGTGCCCGACGAGAGAGCTTGCGAAACAAGTCGGCGCAGATTTTGATTGGGTCGGACAAGCGTTTAATTTGAAAACCGTGTGCGTGTACGGTGGTGCGCCGTACAGAGATCAAGAGCAAGGTTTACGAAGCGGGTGTGACATTATCGTCGGCACGCCGGGAAGAGTGAAGGACCATTTGGATAGGAAAAATTTGAAGTTTGACAATTTGAAGTTTCGAGTGTTGGACGAAGCGGACGAGATGTTGAATATGGGTTTTGTCGACGACGTGGAAACAATTTTGAAAGTTTCTGGAGATATTCAAACCTTATTGTTTTCGGCGACTTTGCCTCCGTGGGTGAAGGATATTGCCAAACGGTTCTTGAAGAAAGATTACGCGACGATCGATTTAGTCGGCAACGAAAAACAAAAAGCGAGCGGTCAAGTGCAACACTTGTTGTTGCCATGTCAGTGGCAAGAGCGTGTGTCGTTGATTCCAGATTTAATTCGCGCAAAAGCGCCGACTGGAGGGAGATGTATTTTATTCTGCGACACGAAGAGAGATTGCACGGAACTGTGCGACGCTCTGCAATCGAGTTTGGAAAAAGGCGCCAAGGCTTTACACGGCGACATCGCGCAAAACAACAGAGAAGTTGTTTTGCAAGGCTTTCGTGATAACAAATTCCAGGTTTTAGTTGCCACGGACGTTGCGGCGAGAGGTTTGGATATTTCCGGAGTCGAGCTTGTCATTCAGTGCGAACCTCCGAAAGATCCAGAAACGTACATTCATCGCTCGGGACGAACCGGACGCGCTGGAGCGACTGGAATCTGCGTGACACTGCTCACGCCGAGAAACGAATGGGCTATTCCGAACATCGAGCGAAAAGGTGGCTTCCGATTCGTGCGAATCGGACCGCCGCAACCGGCGGAGATGGCGAAAGCAGCGGCAAAAATTGTCTGCGAAAAAGTTCGAGCTGTGCACAAAGGCGCGGCGAAGCTCTTCATGCAAGCGGCGAGAGATTTGTTAGAGGAAGGCGATGACCACGACGAAGGCAGAGACGCGGTTGAAGTTCTTGCGATGGCATTAGCACATGCGTGTGGACACGGTGAGTTGCGACAACGCTCGCTTTTAACCTCGACGGCGGGGAGCACGACGTTGATTTTATCCGCCGGCGGCACCGAAATCCGAACGCCAACGTATGTGTGGAATTTTTTGAAACAGAGATTACCGGAGAATGAAGTTCAAATCAATCGTTTGACGTTATCTCAGGACAATTTAAAAGCCGTTTTTGACGTCCCAGCAAAGTTGGCGGATAAGTATTGCGGGTTGAGTGAGAATTCTAGCGGGAGAAGCGCGATTACCATCGAAGTGTGCGAAGAGCTTCCTGAACTGAGTCAACGTCCTCAAGGATTTGGAAGCGGCGGTGGAGGCGGAGGTAGAGGAGGGGGTGGCCGAGGATACGGCGGCAGAGGTGGAGGCAGTCGCTCACCGGGCGGCGGTGGGAGATTTGGTGGAGGCCGAGGTGGAGGTGGAAGAGGTGGAGGTGGAAGAGGTGGTGGACGCTTCGGAGGACGTTTTGGAGGACGTAAATAAAACTTAGGTACAGTGTAGCACAGATTATTTATTATTTTAGATCCACGTATTCATCATCGAGTGTTAAACAAAACTATTATTATTTCTTATAAAAGTCTTCAATCGAGGTTGAGTATTTTTGCATCACGAGCTCTGACTTTACCTTCCTGGCGCAATCAGTGGCCACGCCGACGAGAATCAACAAACTCGTCCCGGCGAAACCTCTGAAGGTTTGCAACCCGGTGAGTTTCTCGACTCCGCCCGGTGTCAACGCAAGGAAACCTAAAAAGAGGGAACCAAGCAAAGATAGCCTCTCTAACACTCTCGTAATGTACTCTCTCGTGTTTTTACCCGGTCGAACACCCGGGATGGACGCACCTTGTCTCTTCAACTGTTCCGCGACATCTTTCGGATCGAGCTGTAAAAACGTATAGAAATAGTTGAAGAAACAGATCAAAGCTACGTTCACGGGTATGTACCCAGCACCTCCAGGATAAATAAACTTCGCTACAGATGTAACGGCACCGTTATCAGTAAATCTCGCCAATGTTGCCGGTAACGCCATCAACGAAGAACTAAAAATAATCGGCATGACACCAGCGGAATTCACTTTGAACGGCAAGTACGACGATTTCGATAATCCAGCTCCTTGCGAGTTGAACTTTGTCGAGTATTGCATGGGAATTTTACGCTCGGCTTCTTGAACGTACACCACGCCGAGCGTCGAAAGTAAGAATGCACCGAAGAACACGGCTAAGGTAAATGCTCCGTTCCCATCCGTTTTACTTTGTTCAACCGTTTGACCAATCGAGGAAGGCAACGACGAGACGATGTTGGCGAAAATCAAAAGTGACGTCCCGTTACCCAACTTCAACTCGTTCAAAACTTCACCGATATACATTAGAATCATTGCACCAGCTGTTAGAACTGCGGTTGATTCAGCTAACCACATGACGGAGAAATCGTCCACGTACGGTCGGACGTACAAGCACTGGCCTACGGCTTGGATCAACGCGAATGCGAGCGCCCCATATCTATTTTTTATAAGAAGAGAAATATACGGGTGAGCGTGCGTTTACATAGATTGGTACGAAAAAACGAAAGAAGAGCATCGAATTGCATTCTCGTTTCTCTTTAGCCTCTTCGTATAGCAGTAGTGTTCGCTCAATTCCGTTATTCTTTTCATGCGCCGGTGACGCTCAATCGAACGAGACCTAAAAGGTCACATCATCGCGAAAAACTACAGATTACTACACACTTTAACGGAGATCGAAAAGAATTCGTGCGAAAGAGTATTCCAATAACAATACGTACCGTTGATACTGCATAAACTGACGTCGCCCAGATTCACCCTCTTCCTTTTGGAGCTTTTGCAATTCTGGAAATACAGACGAAAGCAACTGAAAGATAATACTCGAGTTGATGAACGGCACGATACCGAGCGAGAAAATACCAAGCTTAGAAATAGACCCGCCGGTTAACGTATCCACGTAACTCATCACACCCCCAGTGTTCGAAAGTGACTCTGCAAACGCCGTTCTATCGACACCACTGATTGGAATGTACGCGCCAATTCTAGAGACGACGAGCAACGCAAGGATAGTCGCGACTTTTTGCGGAAGATCTCCAGAGAAGAAGTCCCCGAAGTTCCCATCGTCGTCACCACCGCTGGACGTCCCAAACGCGGACGTTTTCGTCGATTGTCTGCTACTGGTCGTGCGTTTGTTGCTACTCGTGTTTTCCTTCTTCTTGCTGTTTTTGTTGTTTTTGCTGCTGCTCTTTTTATTGCTCTTCGTTCTCATCATACCACCAAACCCAAAGAGGGAATCTTGCGCGCGCTCGTCAAAAGCAGAATGAGATGATGCCGATAATAACCCGAGCGGGTCCCAAGAGTCGAATGAAATTTGATCCCCCTTTTCCTTGAAATCCGCCGGTGTTCCCGTATACAAAGCGCTATGAATCACCACCCTGGAAGTTCGTCTAGTATTTTGCCGATGACGATGACTTCGACGAATTCTGGAAGACGACGAGGAGGAGGAGGTCGATGCACCCCGCATCGTCGTCGTTGTCGCAGAGGCAAACATGATTATCAGTAGCTTAGGTTGAGAGAGAGAGAGAGAGAGAGTGTGTGTGTGTGTGTAGAATGAATGAATCGAACTGATTGATTGATTGATTGCCAAAAGTGTGAATATATTATTAAGCAATAATGACGCGCAGTCGATGGATGATGTGGGTGGGTTATCTTGTTTTTTGTGTGTCACCCAAAAGAAAAAAAAAGAGAAAGACAGCACTTTTTGCTTCAAAGAAAAGGAGAACACACACACACACAGACACAGACGGACACAGACGGACGGACGGACGGAAGCCAAGTCGCGCGCGAATAATGAATTGGTGTTGCTCTTGTTTTCCTTCTCCTCCTTCCTCCTTCTCCTCCTCTGCGGCGGCGTCTCGAAGAAGAAGAAGAAGAAGAAGAAGCACTCCTCCCAACAAAAAAGGCGTATCTAAAACAACGCACGATGACTTATTATTGATGTCTTCTTCTTCTTCTTCTTCTTCTGTGCGAATACCAAAAGCAACGTCGTCGAATAACGACGAGCGCTCGTCGAGAGGAGACGCTCTGGGAGGGCAAGATTTCATCTACTCTCAAAAGTCTGGAGTGACGGAGGAACTGTTCATGAATTCCGTGGACGCGGATATCGCCACCGGAGAGATGCGAGTGAACGAGTTTAAAGAGATGAAATCGATAAACGCGGACGATTTTACGGTTCCTGAACGACTTTTAGAAAGGATAGGGACGTTTTTAACCAAAAACTATTTGATGCATTATCAAGCGAAAACATTTATGAAAAAAAGGACGATAGTGTCTCCTCTCGTGTTAGGCATATGGGGTGGTAAAGGGTGCGGCAAAAGCTTTAACGTTGAGTTAGCGTGCGCAAAGTTAGGCGTGTTACCGATAGTCACGTCGGCGGGAGAGCTCGAGGACGCCACTGCGGGAGAACCCGGAAAACTTCTCAGAAGACGGTACCTCGCGGCGGGAAAGATGACGAGAGAAACGGGCGTGCCGACGTGTTTGATTATTAATGATATCGATGCCGGCGTCGGTCGGTTTAAGCACACGACGTCCTCAACTGTAAACAATCAAATCGTGCAAGGAACTTTGATGAACATCGCGGATAATCCCACGAACGTTTACGAAGATACGAGCATCGTAGGCAATCGCGCGAGCGTTCCGAGAGTACCCGTTATTGTCACTGGGAACGATTTTAGTCGACTTTATGCACCTTTAGCGAGAGATGGGCGGATGGACAAATTCTTTTGGGAACCGTCGCGAGAGGAAATCGTCGGTATCATGACGCCTATTTTCGCGCAACATGGATTAGACAAACGAGATACCGAAAAATTAGTCTCTCACTTTCCAAACCAACCTTTGGATTTTTTTTCAGCGGTGAGAAATCGTGCAATCGACGCGTTCGTGTTGGATTTTTGCGTAGAGAACGAGATGGCGTTCACGAGCGCGTTACTAGATTCAAATAAGTCGTCTTCTCAAAGTAAAGTGAGCGAACGAACGGTTTCGTACGAGACGTTTTTATCGGCGGCGCGATACGTTCAGAACGAACAACAAAACGTGAACAATTTGCAATTATCTCGCGAATATTTGGCGAACTGGGTAAATGAAGAGGATATAACTAACGCATCACCACCGTCGCCGCCGCCGGAACGATTACCTGATAAAGTTGTTGACGATGAGAAATCAAAGGCGTTATTCGAAGCGGCGAAAAAGAAAATGTTGGAAGGAAAATCGACGCTAAGCATCAAACAAGTTGTTAAATTTATCGACACGGAAGAAACCGACACTGACGATGGATTACCATGGGAAACAATCAACATTAACAGAGCTTATCAAATTATGTATGAAAAAGCGATGGAAGGAGAGAGAGTGGTTACGATTGACGCCAGGCCGGTGAAGGATTTCAATCGCGAGACTTGCAAGGGCGCATTAAGCTTTCCGGCAGCGATACGCAAAGGAGGCTTGAGCGACTTTGTAGACGAACCAGACGTGGAAGAGTGCGTAAAGAAAGTAAAAGACAAAGTACCCGAGGAGACGCACATCATCGTGCTGTTAGACGATAATGGAAATGAGTACGAAACTTTATTTCTCGAAGCGCTGTCGAAGGAATACGGTGGAGATTTAGTGAAAATAATCGAAGGCGGGTTGCCAAACTATTTCAAGCACTTCACGCCAAAAGGAACGCGAAGACCTCGATATGTAGGGTACGGCCAAGATAACGAAGAAACCATGTGGACTGGAAGTAATTAACAACTACAACTATTTAGAGGCACCGTAGGGACTCTTAGTATTTAAAATTAGATTTTTAGTAGAAATAGGATGCAAGCACAGAATTACAAATCAGCGAGCGCCTTCTTTGGCTTTTGCTTCACCGCGCGCGGTACGAAGCCTAATCCACCGCGACCAGCCGAAGAAGGAGGCGCATTTCCTCTTCCTCTACCACCACCTCTACCACCGCTACCGGGAAAGGAGGGAGGCGGGCGAGATTTGGCAATACTCAACGCCCGTCCTTTCAACGCTTCACCATCGCGCATGATTGCAGCGAGTAAATTGTGTTCACTCTCAAAATCCACGTAAGCGATACCTTTGGATCGACCGGTGTGCCGATCTTTTATCACTCTCGCTTTCACCGTCCCTTCTTCCTTGATGTCAAAAAACTTGACGAGTTCCTCCTCCGTTATACTAAAATCAAGATTCTTAACGAAAGCCGTTTGCTGATCTCGGTCGGGATATAGCTCTTTTATAACTTCTTCCCGTGGTTTCTCTGATCGCGGAACAAAAGATGACGTTGGAATGTGGCTTTTCGAGTCGTCGCGTGTCTTGGTCCGTTTATTCTTTTCACCATCCGTAGCGTTGTCCTCGGCGTCATCGTCGGCGGCGGCGAATTCACCGTCTTCCTGTTCGTTGTTGCGTTTTCGCGCAATCTGACCTTCTCTGCGCATGCGCTTGATGTCTTCAGCCGAGGCGGGAGGTTCGCACGCTTTTTCGAAATCAATCAAATGTAGCTCAGATTTTACCTTCTCGTACGAGCTCGGAAAGGAGTCCTCAGAGGTTTCCAGAAAACTACGCCAGGAAGTGCACAAGTCCCGGGTAATCAACAATTTCGTATCATCTTTCACTCTACCCTTCACAGCTCGAGAGAGTTTGTTGCGCTTGCTGAACGCGAATTCGTACGCTCGATTTGCCAGTTGTGGGTCGCTCGATTCAAAATATCTGGCGCGCTGCAAGTGCGCCTCGAGATAATCGCCATAGATCTTTTCATTTTCCACGAGGAAAAATTTCCAAACCGTCTCTGGATTTGCGTGGCGTTGCGCCCAATATCTCGCTAACTTCATCTCTGGGTCGATGCGTATTCTGTTCGGAAATTGTGCTACTAAAATTGCGTGCATGTTGCTCAGCAAGTTGTTGGTATCGTCTGATTTTTTGTCTTTCCATTTCGCTCGCAAAAACGCGAGAGCGACATCGTTGGCCACTTTGAAACTTTTTAAGCTCGAGTTTTCTAGGAGATTCGCAAAGGCTTCAGTTGTCACGCTAACATTTACCGTTTGTATATCGCCATCATCTGCGGAAGAGTCAATCTGTTCAATTAAGAGCTCGAACGATGACGGACACGCTCTGAGTGCTCGATGCAAAATATCAATTTTAGAAGAAGAAAATTCCATCGCATACTCTATCCATAAGCACACCACGTACGGGTTTTTCAGTAGTGCTCGCTCGTATAGTGATTGGACGGACTCGTTCAAGCCTTTGTTCTTTTCTCTCTTGTGCAAGGTTTTCTCCATCGCAATGTATGAGCGATACGCGCGCAAATTCGCTTTTGGATCCGATTTTTGTGTGGTGATATTTTTGCTTGCGGTTTCTTCTATTTTGTCCTCGAACGCTTTCCTCAAATCTCTCCGTTTACGCCCAACCTCGTACGCTTTCGTGTATGAGCTGAGCTCGTCTCTATTTTCTACTCCAGCTATTATTTTTTCTTTCAACTCGTCCAACTTTTCTAAAGGCGTCTCCAGCGCTCGCGTCGACACCATTTGAATGCGATTCTTCTTTTGCGAGGAATCATCATTTTGCGAGCATTCGAACGCTCTATACGCGAGCCAAAACGCGTCGCCTCGCTTATAGTCCTTCGCTGCAATCTTACAGCTTCTCTCGTAAAATTGGCGTCTGTCCTCTTCCGTATCTTCGCTCGTTTTCGCCACCGAAAAAGACAAGTATTTCAGCCAAATCGGCACGCTCGCTGGGAGCGTGGCCGTGGCTCTTTCAAACAGCTCTTGAACGCGCACTTCCATTTCTTTTCTCTTTTTCCCAGACGCGCACTCATACAACTCTTTTGTTTTATCGTCCAACCAACTCAACCACTGCTCTTCGCTCAAGTTGAACTTTCGGTCAAACGCAACTCTCGACTCTTCTAAACGTTCCTTCAATTTTGCTTGACGAAGTTTGAGTAAAAGCTTTGCGTGCGCGCCGTAATCCTTTCCTTTACTCGCCTCTACTTTATTTTCTAAAGCCATGACTTCGTCCAACAAAGTGTCGTCAATGTCGTTATCGTCGTCGTCGTCGTCGGAATCATCGTCTTCATCCATATCATCGTCCGAATCGTCTTCCGAATCTGATAAATCTTCACCAGCCTCCGAATCGTCGTCGTCGTCGTTTTTGTTGTTGTTGGTGGTGGTGTTGTTGTTGTCTGCATCCATTCTATCGTCATCAACTTCTGCAGATAATGGTGCTACTTCTTTCACATCATCAGCAGCAGCAGATGCCGCGGTTGGCGCTTTCTTACGACGCGGTGGCATTGTTTTCCCTTGTAAAAGAGTAAAAATAAAGAGAAGCGTGGTTCCTAACGAACCAAATGTGAAAAGTGAGGAGAACAAATGAAGACAGGAAAACAACGAAGTCAGCAAGTCACATTGATTCACATTTGGCGCCGCTAACTTACTATTGTGTTGTTATTTTACAAAGATGACTCTAATATATTTTTCTATAATTTTCTACTTACACGTATCCTGAACCTTTACACGTCTTGCAAAGAATCATACCTGCTCCTTTGCAACCGGTGCACTCCATCGGAGACCGTCGCGTTAAACCGAGCACCGAGTCGTCGCGTCGATCTTTCTTCGTAATTTCAATCGGCGTTTCTCTCCTTCCCGTGGCATTGCAAAATATACACGCCTCGCCTCCCGAAGTTGCACACGATGGACAAGGTTTTGGTTCAGATTTTAAGCCTTGCACGATAGCGAGACCTCCGAATAGGATAGAGGTTGCGACGACTGATATCGCTTGGTTGGTCTCCTCGGTACCCATAGAAGATGGGTCGATGATAGAATGCGTCTTTATCAAAGACCGATGGTTTTGACTGTTTCGAGAGACAATATTTGGTTTAGTATTGATCCTCGTATCTTTTGCGCGCGATGTCGAGCATGCGTTACAGCTTCTTGCGATCATCGCTCTCGATTTTAACTAACGTCCCTGTATTTTAGATTTAAGTTTTCAAATGTGCGTAAGTTTAGAGAAAGAAGTCACAAGGAAACAACAACGACAACAATATCATGAAATATGTCAGACAAATGCCTCGATTGTCAATCAGGTGTTGCACGAATGCAACCTTCAGAGCGTGAAAACCACACTCACGAAGGATCAGATTCGTCATCTAATTATATTTCTGTCATCATCCATATTTATATGTGCGTTGTTGTCTTTTGTTGTAGGTTTCGAACGAAAAAATATCGTTCGGATGGTAAGGATGCCGCGCGCATCACGAATGTCTAACGCGTTTCCAGCTGTCCGATCGGCTGTTTGCTCTTCCTACTCACCCAAGGTACCATTCACTACCCGTAAAAGAACGAGTTCAAGGTACTCTGACACTGTGAGAGGATATGGGACGAAAAGTACGACAACGACGACGACGACGTTAGAAAGAAAGAAAGAGAAGAGAAGAGAAGAGAAAGAATAACACATTTTTCCCAACGAAAAGAGAGAAACCAGGAGCGTTCAGACGTCATTAATGAAAACAACGCGTAATCCACCAAGTTCTTCATCGCAAAGCTCTGAAGCAGAACTGGCGTTTTGTGGTGATATCATCCTTACGCCTCTTTTTTTCTTCTCGTTATTTTTGTTCTCTTTCCTTCCTTCTCTCCCTGTCTTTTCTCCCCTATCCATCTTTATTCAGCAAAGGATACAAGTAACGACGACGACGACAGACAGACAGACGCAGACAGACAGACAAACAAACAAACAAACGCACCACGCTGCGCTGCGCGATATGGTACACGCTCAAAACGGATGTACCTTGTTTCGTTTCTTTTTCTATATATTTTCTACCGCGTCGTTGGTAAAAATCGGCGGAGGATCGGTCTTACTTAATCTCTCTCTCTCTCTTTTCTTCTCTCTCTTTTCTTCTCTCTCTTTCCTCCAAGGGCGGGAAGTACGAAAATGAAGAAGACGCCGAGCGAGGAGAATTCGCTCCCTCTCCCTCTCGCGTGTGTGTGTGTGTGTGTGTGTGTGTGTGTTCGTTCGTTTAAGAATTTGACGCTCTCTTCTGAGTGTGCGCTTCTGAGAGTGAAGAAGAGAAGAAGGAGAACGAAGAAGAGTTTTCGTCTTTTTCGCTCAGACAGACATGTCAGAACCAAAAAGAACGAAAGAATAAAGAACGCCTTCAGAAGAACGCTCTCATCATATCATAATAATAATCAAAAGGATTTATTAATAACGCGATGGGACGAGGATTTAAACCGAAAGGCGGACGTGGCAGAGGCCGTGGCAGAGGATACGCCGCGCAACAAGAGCAAGAGGAGGATTGGAGAGCACAACAAGCGAGAAAAAGAAGAGGCGAAGACGAAGAAACGAGCGAAGAAGAGGAAACGAGCGACGATGATGACGATGAAGAAGACTCATCATCCGGAGACGAGGAAGAAGAAGAAGAAAAAGAAGATGACGATGGTGAGAAGATTGTCAAGGTGAAGGATTTTGATCGATTCGCAGGGATTGGAGTTCAAAAGGAAGAAGAGGAAGAGTCCTCGGATGAGGAGGACGATTCCTCGTCTTCCTCCTCTTTTGAGGATGAATATTTAAAGCCGAAAGCGAAGCCGAAAGCGAAAGCAGTAGACGAGGCGCCGCCGCCAAAATCTGCGAAGCAGCTCGCGGAAGAAATGGAGAAATTAAGGCTCGTGCGCGAGAGGAGAGCGGCGCAAGCCAAGGCGAGGATTGACGCTGAAGGCTTTGATAGATACGCGCCGCCGGAAGCTGGAGGGCGCCCTCGAGTCGAATGAAATATTATATAATATAACTAAACTTTTAGAATTATCAACTACACGTGCGACTGCTACTACGACTACGCCTATTCTATTTACTGCATGAATGCCGAGGGTAATCCTAACGATCTGCGAACTTTGAGTGGAGCGTTGGAGAAATTTCCATCAGGCGTGGCAGTGACTAAGGCTATTGAATACACCAAGTGGAGAATGAGTGTATACGATAACGAATTCAAAATCACAAATACAAAAGCAACGCACAAAATGGCCGTCATGTTTGGAACGAACGTTGCTCCCAGAGTCGCGCAAATTTGATCAATCAACGCGTAGACTTGCTGAACCATTAAGCGAAGGACATTTTCTCGAATAATTAAAGAGGAAATCGCGAGAGACGAAAAGACGCCGATGGTTCGAGCGAGCGCAGATATAGGCACGCTCTGCACCCAAGAGAACTTTCTCTTCCAACACATTCCCAAGGCTAGGCCGGTGAAACCATGCAAACACGCGTAATTTGAGGCGCGTAAAGGACCGCTAAGTAATGTCAACAAAAGGAACGCCACCAATAAAGTTCTCCAAGCGGCGACGTCGCCCCACCGCGCGGACGCTACGACGATTGGAAGAGGAAAGAGAGATCCTAAATAGGTTTCCAATCTGAACGACGCCGATAAGTGGAAACTTAAGCCTGTCATGGCAGCCAGCATGGCCGTCTCGACGACCATTCGCGTCGGTAACTTGTTCGATTTTCTTGTTTTCTTGTTTTTGTTTTCCACTTCTCCCGCTGTTGAAGCTCCAAATGCTGCTGCTGCTGCTGTGACTGCTGCTACCATCGCTCTGGTGATAATGGTGGTAGAAGAACGACGAAAGCAATTAGGTGTCCTTCGTTTTTGCGCAGTGCACGCATCGTTTCGTCTTTTTGTGTTGCCGCTTTCAATGCTCACTCTCTTTCCTCTGTTTTTGGAAGAAGAGGAAAAATGACATCCAGTTGATGACTTTGTGCGACAACCCGCACGCGACCACGACGACGAAGAAGAAGAAGATGAAGAAGAAGAAGCGGTGGACCGAAACAACATCGACGCCGATGTCATCGTGATCTTTACGGTATTGATTCTTCTTCTTCTCCTTTTCCTTTATCCCAAAAGTAGCGCGCTGTTTTTGAAGCGCGTCGTCCACTCTCTCTTCAACAATTTTCTCATCACACAGAAACAAGTTTTACTTTTTGATGGGCTTGTTTTTTGTCATCGCGTCTCGCCTGAAAATCCTCACTTTTCACTCAAAGATACAATAAAAAGATGAGGTACGTTCGTCGCGTCTCGTATTACAGCTCTTCTACGCGCGGTGCATTCTCTCGCGAACACATCAGTTCTACCTCATGGATGGGACGAGAGAGAAAATGCACCTTCGCGTGGCACTTGTAGCGCGCGATTTCCGTCTTTATGCTAATAAATGGAGGCGCAAACTTTTTTTAGGATTTTGCCTCTGCGAAAACGCGTCGCGTTCGCGCTCGTGCGAACGTTCGTTTCGTATGGTAAACGCATCATCACGCGCTGAAATACTATTTGCGTGCGAAATTCAATCGTTTTTCGGAATAACGGACGCTAATGAATCCTCGCGGACACAAAAAACTGACTTTATACATTTTCTCTCCATTTGTGTGTTTTCTCCAATCCCACAGTAAGCTCAACTCGGATACCTTGAAAGAAGGCGTGACCTTCATGTTGGAGAAATCCAAAGCCAAACCTAGAAAGTTTGTCGAAACCGTCGAGCTTCAAATCGGTTTGAAGAACTACGATCCGCAAAAAGATAAGCGTTTCAACGGTACCGTCGTTTTACCGGCGATGCCGAGACCGAAGCTCAAGATTTGCATGCTTGGCGACGCCAAGCACTGCGAAGAAGCCGCGGGTATCGGAATCGACAAAATGGACGTCGAAGCGTTGAAGAAGTTTAACAAGAACAAGAAATTGATCAAGAAAATGGCCAAGAAATACGCTGTTTTCGTCGCTTCTGAATCCGTCATTAAACAAATTCCAAGGCTTTTGGGTCCGGGTTTGAACAAGGCGGGCAAGTTTCCGACGTTGTGCACGCACAGCGAGTCCTTGGAAGCGAAAGTAACCGACATCAAGTCGCAAGTCAAGTTTCAGCTCAAGAAAGTGTTGTGCTTGGCCGTTGCCGTCGGTAACGTCGAAATGACGGAGAAGGAATTGTTCATCAACACGCAAATGGCGGTGAACTTTTTGGTTTCTTTGTTGAAGAAGAACTGGCAAAACGTCAAGTCCTTGTACATCAAGACTACGATGGGCCCGCCGTTCCGTATCTTCTAAATACTTGAAAGCATATTAACGCCCATACCTTTTTTACGAGAGGTATTTCGCGTACACCAAAGGTCGCAGGAGCACGATTTGCCCGATTTTCACCAATGAAAACGGGCGCACCTGTTTGTACTCTATTGGAAGATCGTATTAACTTACGTCGACGCTTGCTTTGTCTTTATAAATTTGAATGAAAAGAAGTAGTACACTATTTAAAGGATAAACATATTCATTAGATACTTTTGTTGTAACAGATATAGAGTATTCCCACGCATGTGTTTTGGTAAAGTTATTTATATCAAGTGTACTCGCAAAAACACAACGTAAAAAAGCACCCACAGTCTCATCTGTTCTCTTTCTTCTATCCATACCTCGTAACCACCACATTAAAAAAAAAGGTTTGCACGCCGCGATAAAATAGAGTTCTTGATATTAAACGGAATGAATCCATGCGTAAACATCAATAAACTTGCCGTTGGAACCGCTTTCTCGCATCCTGACGCACGGCGGAGCGAGATGAGCACGAAGTCCGCCGCGCTGTGTTCTCTGTCTGTGCACAAGCGCCGTCGCCGTCCTCAAAATTCACATTCTTCTTCCTCTTGTTCTTCTTCTTCTTCTTCTTCCTCATCATCGTCGGCGTTCGGTATTTCAAGAAAGGAAAGCGCAGACAGGGTAACGAATGAATATCATCGCGCTTGGTGTGGCTTGACAACAACGCGTCGTCTGTGTGCCACGTCGAGCGATGGTGGGAATATTGGCGAGGAAGATGAAGAGTTCGAGCGGTTACAAAACGTAGACGCTTTCGAGGAACTCATTCGAATGGCAAAAGAAAACGGGGTTGATCCACCGGCACCAGCACCAAAATTTAATGCCGCTGCAGCCATGTGCGGACCAGTTGCAACTTTAGAAGGATCATTCGGCGGAGAGACGACTTCGAGCGGAGGAACGACCGCAACCGCGACTATTCCCGGTTTACCTCCAGGTTTGAAGAAGCCGCCGTGGCTGAGACAAAGAGCGCCGAGTGGAGAACGCTTTGAGTTCTTGAAAGACACCTTAGATAATTCGGAGTATAAAATTGCTACCGTGTGCGAAGAAGCCATGTGCCCAAACGTAGGCGAGTGCTGGAATGGAGAAACAGGAACGGCGACAATTATGCTCTTAGGGGACACGTGCACTCGAGGATGTCGTTTTTGCGCGGTTAATACGGCGAGCACACCAGCGCCACCGGATGATATGGAACCCGAGAACACTGCCAAGGCTATTGCTGCGTGGGGTGTTGGGTATATAGTGTTAACATCAGTAGACAGAGACGATATTCCGGACGGAGGAGCGGAGCACTTTGCGAGAACCGTGCGCACGTTGAAAGAGTTAAAATCGAGCGTTCTCGTAGAAGCATTGACGCCTGATTTTCAAGGTGATTTAGACGCGGTTAAACACTTGGCAAACTCTGGTTTAGACGTATTTGCGCATAATATTGAAACCGTGAGGCGATTACAGCCTCGAGTTCGAGATCCGCGCGCGAACTACGAACAGTCTTTAACCGTCTTAAAAGTGGCCAAGGAAGCAAAGGAAGGCATGGTAACGAAGACGTCCATTATGCTCGGATTAGGAGAAACGGACGACGAGATTAAGCAAGCCATGAAAGATTGCAGAGATGCCGGGGTTGATATATTTACTTTAGGTCAGTATTTACAGCCAACGCAGAAGCATTTGACGGTGAAAGAGTTTGTAACGCCGGAGAAATTTGAATATTGGAGAGAATTTGGCGAGAAGGAAATTGGTTTTCGCTACGTAGCCAGCGGGGCCCTCGTGCGCAGCTCATATAAAGCTGGTGAGTTTTTTATCGAGACTATGTTGCGTAAAGACCGTAGTAAAGCTAAAAACTAAGAAAAAGTCTCTCTCTCTTCAAAAGTAAATGTAATAATATATCTAATCATAAACGAAACCGCTTTCTTTCATTTTATTCTACTAATAATTTATCGATGATCTCTTTCAGTTCGGCTATGTGTTTGATCGTATACGTAGGCATCGGCTGAAAAGTGCTCGCATCGCGCGATTTGACGTTAATAAAAACCGTCGCTAATAACTCTGCGTTGATGCCTCCTTGAATATCAGCACCCAGAGAGTCCCCGACGTGGATGGCTTCGCTCGGCAAACATCCCACGTATTTGCACGCTTTCATAAAAATACCACGGTCTGGTTTCTCTTTACGTCCTGCTAACACTTCTTCACCACCTACGATTATGTTCTCAAATAACGTGTACGCGCTGCACGCTTCTAATTTATCTCTCTGCACCCGATGATGCCCATTTGTGATTATGCACATCTCTAAGCCTTTCGAGTTGATGTACTCGCTCAGTTCTTTCACGCAGTCGTGCAAAGGAAAAGTGCCCATGCGGTTGTCGTCGAAACATTTTTGACACTTCACTCCAACTTCTTCCGCGTTTTCCACGTTTTGCAACTTTAACGCGTGCTCCCAGACTCTCGAACGCCACGTGAACACGTCGGTTTTATACTCTGGATCCCACGGTGCTTTGACGAATTTCTCTTTAAAGTCCGCGACTAATTTATCCACGTCTAACGACTGGAATTTTTCTTCTCCAACCCAAGCGAGTACGCTGGTTTTCACGTCCGCGTATGCTCTCACGTCGTACACGGACGTTGGAACTAACGTGTCGTCTAAATCAAAGAACACAGCTTTGAGCGTCGACATTTTCTCTATCTACCTATCTGTGTGTTATTAAGAGGATGAGAATAATGGTGATGGTGATGACGATGATAGAAGAAGGAAGAGAGAGAGGAAGTATTTGTGGAGTCTCGAGAGAAAACTCCCGCCATTTTTTGAATGACAACAACAAATATGTTCGCGAAAGAGAGAGAATAAGAAAGAATAATGCGATTCTTTCGGAGAATGCAAAGGAGAGATGATTCGTCTTTGCATTCTCACTCGCATTCTTCGATGAATAATAATATTTGGTACGGTGCTGATGATGCTCCCGGTGTTATCGATGTTGACATTTCTTCCTCGGTGGCGATGCTGGATTACTCTTATTACAACGACAACTCTGCTGAATACACGAGCGATGGTAGTGGTGGCAAAATAGAATACGTATATGTGCACGATGATGATGATATACGTGATGGTATCTCTTCAAACTATCGGCTCGATGACGACGAGGAGGAAGAGGAGGAGGACAACGACATCGTCGCTGAAGAAGATTTTGTTGAAATTGAAAATTTGAGAGCGGGAGGAGAAGAAGAAGAGGAAAGCGCCCCGGTTGCTGTTGTTGTCAAAGGAGAGGAACTTGAAAACACAACTGAAGAGGAAGAAGAAGATAGAAAGATAGGAAGAGACTACTACACCGAGTTTGATGATTTTATAAACGCGGTCGCTCTCGAAGAAGAAGAAGAAGAAGAAGAAGAAGAAGAAGAAGAAGAAGAAAGAGAGGGTGTTCGCGCAAACGGTGAGAACATGGATGAGGAGGAACGGACGAGAGAAAAAGAAAGTGAGAAAGAAGAAGAAGATAAATTGGAAAGCTCTCAGAAGCGCGAGAGGATAGGTTCGCACGACTCTGCGACAACTACGACGAGAGATGTTCAAGAAGAAAGCGAAAAGCGATCCCAGACGGGACGCGCTCACGGCATGGAAGGAGAAAATGAAAGAAGAAAAAGAGGAGGAGGAGGAGAGGAAATGAAGGGCGGCGTTTTTCGTCATTTTAATACGTTTACTAAGAGTATCTCGCACGATGTGAACGTGCGTTCTCTGCTCACAAATGTACTGTTGGGGGATAAATGGGTCATACATTTCGATGGAATACCATCGATTCGGTTTCGAATTGACTTCAACGTGGAAAATTTTCGTACCTGGAAACGATGGACCGCAACGCGCTGTTCGGATATTTCAAAGTGGCTTCAAAAGAGGAGGCGCGCAGCGGCTGAATCTCGACGAAGACACAGAGAGGAATATATTCGCTCCGTCACGAAGAGTCCGACGAAGGAAAAGAAAGAAGAGGGGACTCCCAAAAAACTTCTTCCGATTTTTTCTTCGCGGCAAAAGAAAGATGTTGCAATAAAGGATGATATTAACTCACCCCAAAGCGGAATGAATTCGATCGACAAAGCCCCGAGTAGAAGCACGCCAAAGTCGTGGAAAGAGAAGGAGGAGGAAGCTTTATTTAAGATTTTAAACGCTCGGAAAAAGAAGGAAACGAACGGAAGAAACAACAACGCTGCAGCCAGCGACAAAACGAGAACACTTCCGTCATCGAAAATGTTCAAAGATAAAATAGCGAGGAGGGCAACTATCTTGCTTCACATTTGCCCCCCTAAATAGATAGATAGATAGAAAGATAGATAGATAGAAAGATAGATAGAAAATAAAGTGTGTCGCGTTTAGTCGTGTACACTCAGAAACATTTTTGATAGATTCGTCTATTGTGTAAAATACGCATAAATATTCAGACAAATTTATATATTCAATTCAATTTTGTTTCTCTTTGTACTTCGCCATCTCCTTCTCATACCGCACCTTATCTTTCTTTGACAAATCCTCGTATGGTTTCTTATCGGCTACACTCGTTGCGCTCCACATCTGGCCTAGCTTCGACATAACATCTTTGGGAGCAGTTTCTTTGGGAATCGTAGATCTCTTTGCCGCGCAGAAGATGATGTACGCAGACTTTGCGTTCTTCGGCGCGTCCGGGTCCTTCTTTCGTCGCTTTCCTTGCTTTTCATCGTCATCAGTTTCTGGAGGTTCGTAATTCTTCATCGCTTCGTTAAACCGCGCTCTATCTGTTTCGGCTTGTTTTTCGTAAGGCTTTTTCTCTTTGTCCGAGAGCGCTTTCCAGCGTTTCCCCAATTCCGTCATGATTTCTGTGGCCGCCAAATTTGGATTGTCTTTGGCAATATTCGCTCTTTCCTTTTCACAGAAGCAAATGTATGCAGATTTAGCACCTTTTGGAGCACTTGGATCTTTCTTTCTTTTCTTTTGTGCAAGAAGCGCAGCTTTGATGACAACTGTGCTCGACGGCGCTGGCTTCGGCAAGTCTTTCTTATTATCCTTCTTTTTCTTATCTTTCTTAGATGGAGTTTCAGCAACTGCACTCGTCTTCTTCTGCACGCCACCGTTGTCAGTATTCTTCAATGTCTTCATGATTTTCGACAAGCCTCCGGGAGTCATTGTCACTTTCTTCTCGACAGCGGCGGGCATTTTTTTCTTCTGAGCAGTCGGCGTCGCCGCTTTCTTTTTACCTTTACTCGAAGAACTGCTGCTAGAGCTGCTGCTACTACCGGAACCGGAACTACTCGAAGAGGAAGAGGAGGAGGAGGAGGAGGAGGAGGAGGAAGAAGAAGAAGAAGAAGAAGAAGAAGAAGAAGAAGAAGAAGAGGAAGAAGAGGAAGAAGGTTTCGGAACTTCAGCCTTCTTCGTAGCTGCCGCAGGATTCGTTGTCTTGACTTTTTCCGCTGCACTCTTGTTCACTCCTTCTACAACCGCTGGTAACTTCGCATCATACCCTAAGCGAGTCGCGACTTCACCGAGCAACATTCGCGAAGTTTCGTTGAACGTCTGAGGTCTTTCTTTTATGACACCAATCATGGATGTCCACACTCTCGTCGGGAGTCCTTTCTTTGATTTGTAGCCGCCTGGATAGGCCTTCGCTACTATCACACAAACGGCAATGAGAGGTGTTGAAGGTGAATTGATTTTTGGAGATAACGCTTGGATACTCGCCAGCGTTTCCTCGTAAATGTTCTCACTCCCATCTGCCAAATCTGCTTGGCATTTCTTCATTTCCTCCACAACCCCTTTTACAGACGCGTACGCTTTCTGAGCAGAATCTCCAGACAATTTCTCGCAAGCCAATTTAAAGCCAGAGTGCTTCATCAAGGCCTTAGCAAATATCGGAAAGCGGACATTGGTTTTCTTTGATGTATCCAGCAATTTCGTAATCTTCTCTTCTGTCGTCATCTTAGTATCAGGTTTTGAAGCTGCAGCGGCGGCTTGTCCCGCCGAAGGTGGGGTCGGCGTCTTGGCTTTCGCCACAGCGGCGACTGGTTTCGGCGCAGAGGCGATTGGTTTTGGCGCAGTAGCGTTTCCTGTTTTGCTTTTCTTTGCCGAAGGCGCATCAACGTTCGCGGCTTCGGAGGCGAATCTACTCTTCAAATTCGGAACCGGCGGGGCGGCGGCAATTGTCGTTGCGCCTCCCACAAGGTAACCGTCTCCTTGAAACCTGGACTGGCCGGTGGAAATCGGTGTCGAACCTTTCGCCACGGCTTTCACGTTCGCATCGATCAAGGATTTTGGAGATAAAACGTCAATCGTTCTCGCATCGAAGCCTGATTTCTTCGCGCTCGAGTTGCCCGCTTTTTCTCCTCCTTTTTTAGCCTCCAGCTGAGCTAAATAATTGGTGAACGGAAGCGATCGAAACGACTCGTCGTCGACTGGGTACGAGACGCCAACGCCGGCACCTTCGTCGTTCTCGCGTAAGAATCCATTTATGCTGGTCACTTCCACTTCTCCGTATGTCTTCCCGTAGACCTCCGAGTGTTTCTTCTCAATCGCACGGGCCAGCGTTTTGTAATTCGAAGAATTCGGAAGGACAACGACTACAGTTGTCGCGTACGAAGTCATCACCTTGCATACTTTGAGGTCAGACATTTTCTCTCTCCCTCGTCCCTTTCTCTTCTCTTCGCGCAGGATCGTTCAAAGAGAGATAAAGAATCGCCCCCACTCTCTAATGCGTGTGGTTGTGTGTTGTGGTGGTGATAGGGAACACCCGCGCTGTTACAATAATAATTATGAAGAATCGGCAAATTCAAATTCAAAAGTTGTTCTTCTTTTGTTTCGTCGTTTTGGCATGCAGTTGTTGAAGCATCGAGGATTGAGCCATTTCTTGGGAAAAACAAGTGCCAAACAACAATCTGGGCATCACCACAACATAATACGCACCTCGTATTCATAACAGAAGAAGAAGAAGAAGAAGAAGAAGAAGAATGATGAGGAGGAGCACATTTCCGTGTTCCTTTTCCTCCTCCTACCCCTCCTACCCCTCCTCTTCCTCCTCTTCCTCTTCCATCTCGGCGTTGGCTTCTTCTGGGAAACGCGTTATTAGGAGCAAAGAAAGACCAAAAGGGGTGGTGGTGGTTCAAAATCATCGCTCGTCTCGTTACGAAGAACCACTTTCACGCTCCTCTTCCTACCAGTCTTTCTCTTTTCAACTCTATGGAAGGGGAAGGAGAACATATGTTTCTCGCGCGCGGCGAAACGACGGCGACGATGAAGAAGAAGTAGAAAAGGAACAACAACAACAACAACAGAAAAATGTAATCTTTCAAGATATGCTCGAAGGACGCGTTCGAGGAGGTTCCAAGATGTTGAAAGGACCATCGTCTGGAATCGGAAGCGTGCTCGATATAGCTCAATATCGAAGTAAATGGGACGTTCCCTGGGGTGGATGGACAGTATTCGGAGGTATTGTCGGCTGGTTAACGAGCTTTGTTCTCACGGCGGCAGTCTTAGTTCCGCTCTTCGTCTCGCAAGCGCTCGGCTTAGACCGAAGTCAGTTTGATGTCGAGCAACAGGCGCAGTATTTATTACTGGTCCAGGTTGCTGAAACGGTGATATCTTTGGGCATAGTATACGCGTGCGTTGCGAAATATAAAGACGAAATGTTTTCGAAGCCAGAGAACGATTGGTTCAGGATTGATTTTTCGCATCCGCTGGACACGAGTAAAAACGGCTGGTTGGTATACGGCATCAGCGGTTATCTGCTGACCTTTGTCGTCGTCGCGTTGACTGGATTTGCGATCGAATCTACGCAAGAAGTTGTACAATCTATACAAGACAGTCAAATTGCAAACGATCCAAGCTCGACGATCGATGCTATATCCGCGGCATCGGCTTCAGCTACCACGGCGAAAGTTCAAGAAGCTGGAACAATCGACGGCGTCTTACCGTTGATTAAATCAGAAGACCCCGTGGCTGTCGGATCTCTGCTCGCAGTGACGAGCGTTTTTGCACCTCTTTTAGAAGAGACTGTTTTTAGAGGGTTTTTATTAGCTTCGCTCACAAAATGGCTGCCCGCTCCAGGCGCGGTTGTGTTTTCGAGTTTCATTTTTGGATTCGCGCACCTGGCGCCGAGAGATTTTCCTGAACTCGTTGCGCTTGGGTGCGTGTTAGGCTTTTCATACGTACGAACGAGAAATCTCCTCGTCCCTATGTTCATCCACTCGTGTTGGAACTCGGGAGTACTCGTACTCGTGCTTGTTGCGATACATTTGGGGGTCGCTGACGAGCTGGGCATTCCCGGGTTTTAAAGTCGATTTTTTAGAAAAAATGTTAGCTTTAGTGGTATTTAGAATAGCAGTTGTAGTAGAAGATAATGATAGATGTACACTCCGACCGCACAACATCCCAGACGTAAATTTTATTCGCGCGGGCAAAAAAACACCACAGCGCAAATGTCAGATACTACTACGAAAGCGTACGCGGCGCTCGAAGTGAACGCGAAAAAGCTCGAACAGATTGAAATAGATTTGCTCCCGTTAACGGACGACGGAGTAGAGATTAAAGTGGAATGCTGTGGGCTTTGTGGAAGCGACGAGCACTTGATAAAAGGTGATTATGGAGAATACGCGGTGTTCCCTCAAGTCTGCGGACACGAGGTCGTAGGTACGGTCCGCCAAATCGGAAAAAACGTGAAAGATGTAAAAGTTGGTCAAAGAGTCGGAGTCGGTTGGCAATCGGCGTCGTGCCACTCGTGCGAGTGGTGCACTAAAAATAACGAACAGCTTTGCGGAAAAGTGAAATGTACGTGTTGCGAAGGCAACCGAGGCGGGTTCGCGGACGTGATGCGATGCGAAGATTCGCAGTTTGTTTTTCCGATTCCAGATTCGTTAGATAGTTGCGAAATCGCTCCGATGTTATGCGGAGGGCAAACCGTGTGGACACCGTTGAAGGAACAAACGAAGCCGGGCGATAAGATTGGGGTGTTAGGCCTCGGAGGTCTCGGGCACATGGCGATCAAATTCGCAAAGGCGTTTGGAAACGAAGTCGTCGCCATTAGCTCTTCGGATTCGAAAAAAGAAATGGCTCTCGAACACGGCGCGACTGGCTTTCTGGTGCACACCTCGGAAGACGAGATGGAAAAAGCGGCGGGAACGTTGGATTTTATTTTGGTGACCATCGCGACATCAGAAACGGTGGAGTTTGAAAAATTTTTCAGCCTCTTGCGACCTCGCGGGACTATGTGTTTTGTAGGTATGGTTCCCAAGTTTATGATTGATACGTTCACCATGGGTTTCACGATGACAAACTGCACGACCTCGAACACCGGAAGCATCAAAGACATGAAAGAAATGCTCGAGTTTTGCGCGAAGAATAAGCTTGGCGCGAAGGTGAAGAAAACACCGTTGAGCAAAATAAATGACGCGTTAGATGAACTCCGAAGCAAACAATCCGCGTTCAGACACGTTCTCGTGAATGATTTATAGCGAATGAACATTAATACAACGAACATTATACAACGAACCTTACTACAACGAACCTTAATACAAATGCTCTGTTCCCTCCTCGTCCACCTCCTAAATCTCCTTTTTTTTTTAAAGGGGCTGGCGGCGGAAAACACGCCAGTTCTTTTGCATTGTATTCGTGCGCACGGTGGTTGGAAACTTTCTAACACATCCATAAGACAGAACAGGCACCACATTATCGAAACATCATATCGGATTCCTTAAAGCCGCAATGACCTTTACTACGGTTTCAACGCGCGCAAGCTGGTGCGTGCCTCGCGCGCAATCAGCCCAATTTGCAACGACTTCGTCCACTTCGTCGCTTTTATCGCGGTTTCCGATGAACAAGAACACGCACCACTCGTGCATCTCAATATCGCGAAGAATACAACACCATCATCGCAGCTGCTCTCTACGCGCGAAGAAGAAGACGTACGAATCTTCCGAAGAAGCTGCAGAAGATTTATTGTTTTATAACGAAGAGGATTTGCTGGAAGAAGACGAGGAAGGAGTTGAATTGTTGGAGAAAACTCGAAAACTTTCAGCAGAGGAGTTGATAATTGAAGACCGCGAACTCGCCATGCTCGGACTCGACGTCGATGGAGAGGACGCTGATTATGACGACGAGGATGATGACATAGATGGTCTCTTCATTGAAGGAGAGGACGGCGAGTCCATGGATATCGCCAGTTTCCTAAAAAAGAATGGCAAAATAGACTCGGAGAACGACTTTGATTTTGAAGAAGACTTGAACTTTGACGTCAGCGATGAAGATGAAGATGATGATAATGCTGATGACGACGAGGATGATGAAGAGGATGATTTCGTGTTCATACCGAAAGGCTCCGGAATCGAATTCAAATCTGAGGATTTGTACAACATCGACTCCCCGACGAATAAAGATTTTGGTTTTCTCTCGGAGTATGTAAAGACAAAACCAGGTTACGAAGAAGATATCGACGGGGAAGGCGATGAATCAAATCGTACAACGACTATTAATACCGCAACGCGGTCTCCTCGAAAATCTAGGAGCAAGAACGATGTCTTCATCCGCGACACTTCCAAGGACAAAGCTCCGAAAACCTCCGAATTCGACGCCAAGAGCGAGGAAGAGGATTATCTCGCTTTTGGTGCCGACGACGACACTAAAACGAAAAAACGACTCGATTTAGCGGCAAAAAATGCGGCGTTAATACAAATGGGTGTCCCGAAAGCATTGTTGGAGCAAATTGAACGAGAGCAAGAACTTGTCGATGCCGTCAACGATAAGAAGAAGAAAAAGAACCTGGATTCCTTTGGTGAAGAGAAAAAGACGCACAAACGATTGCAGATTGTGGCGGGACGACACTCAAGGCGCGTAGTTCTTACTCCATCTGGGTTGAACACTCGGCCAATGATGGGCGTCGTCCGTGGGGCGACGTTTGATATGATTCTAAGTCTCGTCGGGTCACGTTCAAACGTGCAATTCCCAGAAAATTCCAGATGGTTAGATTTGTTCGCCGGTACCGGCGCGATTGGATTAGAGGCGCTTTCGAGAGGATGTGTAGACGCACATTTCGTTGAGATGGACGACTGGACGGTTAAAAATGTCACGCGCGTAAATATAAAGACGTTAGGGGAAGAGAAGAACGCTACGGCGCACTGCGCTTCCGTGGAAACGTTCTTACAAAGACACTCCAAAAACACCTCTGGTGTCGGTGGAGCTTTCAATTTCGTGTCGTTCTGTCCTCCATACGAGAAAGTTTCATATCCGGACCTTCTTTTAGAAATAGATTCGTCGCTTTTGGTGAGTGACGATGCCATAGTCTTGGTTGAGTACGCCATCGGGCAGCGAGATGAAATCAAAGCATCGATTGGTAACCGTCTGAGACGCGTTCGAAATCGCCGCTACGGTCGAACGTTTGTCGCGCTTTACGTGTGCGATGGGCGCGAGCTGGACGATGACGTTGTCGAAGAACCAAAACTTCACGGCAAAGCCATGAAGTAAAAATTGCTTATGGCATATGTAAAGTTATTTACAACAACAGTGTACTTTAGTTAGGTGCAACTTTTCGGTTGACTGATTTCAAACGTATGCGCTTAAGTAAAACATTCTCTCATTCTTTTTTTCAAGACCACAACGCGGTAGCTTTTCCTGCTTTGTTCAATTTCTCAATCACCGCCGAAGGTTCGATTGATCCAGTCACGGTGACTTTCTTCGTATCTAAAGTTACGTCGAACGATTCAACACCTTCCATTTTACCTAAAATGCGTTTCACCGCGCCCACGCAGCCTTCGCACATCATATCCACTTTGAGTTCTGTAGTTTTCGCAGAAGACATGCTTCTTCTCGCTTTATCTTTCTTACTCTATCGATGCTGTTCTTTATCGCTTGCTGTGAAATACTTTGATGTGACGAGGAACTTTGAAACGCCTATTTTATGATGTGTGTTTTTGAAATGTTCACGCGAAGAAAGCAAAATCAACACAAAAAAAGGTGTAAAGGTCATCAAGAAGAACCAACCTTACTCTATCTTTCTCTCTGGTTCCGCTTTGAAGAAAGTGCTCGCGTGGTGCTGCTGTGATGAAATCCATCGAGAGTTTCGCAGATTACGTTTGATAGAGGGAACTGATATAGTTTATCCTCTGTTTGTCTTTGCTTCCATTCGAGACAAACACTACAGTTACGAGAGTATAACATAACAGATAACAAGAATAGCAAAGGATGGAACGCAAAGCAGCAATTATGAGCCAAAGAAGAAAGCACAAATATCGCAACGATATGGAAAGGCCGTTTAATTTTTGTAGAGAAGCTGCAAAAGGATGTCACGTGTGCTTGATGGCGCCAAACAGAACGAGCGACTTTCTGATTGGCTTGGAGAAATTCTACGCTGACGAATACGACTCAGACGTCGAGATACCTTCGGTTGCATTAGATCCAGACACGAATACCTTGACTTTAACGAATACACACGATTATGCGCTTTCTGCGACGATATCGGTCAAAGGTCTTCGATGTTTAGGGAAAGATGGTACAGAATTGGAAGCCGGTAATACGGTATCGAAAGACGGCTGTAAGTCAACGTGCACAACTTTTATCGTAAAGATTCCCGCGAACACGTTCTTGCACGTCTGTCGATTGGTCGTGGACTTGGAAAGAGAAGGCATCAAAGATAGAGACGAACTGTTAGAGTTTGTCATGCAGAAACTCGATTCAGACGTCCAGAGATGCGAAGGACACTCGAGACCAAACGATTTCCATCCGTTACATCTTACTTTTCCTTTTCAAAATACGAAACATGAAAAGGACGAGTGTTTCTATTTGTGCACGCAAGGCATCGGAGGGAGCTTTACGCACACTTTCTACGGTAATTACCACGCCATAGATTTTCGATGTGAAGTCGGCACGCCAATTGTCGCCGGGGCAAACGGGATAGTTACGGATGTACGAAACAATGCACAAGATCAAAGCACGGGCATCTCGGCGAGCAACTTGTACTCATGGAATTCGATTCAGATTCGCGTCACTGAAGAAGTGAATATAAAAGACGGAGAGGTAGAGGAAATCAACGCGGATAGCGCGGAGCAAAGGAGTAGTAGCGGAGCTTCAACAACCGCATCCGCACGAACGGGAATAGCCGGTTTGAGTATATCTGAAGCGACGGCGGCGGCGGCGGTATCATCACCATCATCATCCAAAGTTGGACAAGCTGGCCCTTTGTACATTGAGTACGTTCATGTCCAAGAAAACTCATTCAAAGTTCAAGTTGGAGATGTCGTGGAGAGAGGCCAAATCATATGCCGTTCGGGTGAGAGCGGATTTTGCCCAGAGCCGCATTTGCATTTCAGCGCATTTCGTACGTCGGATAGCAAAGCGCCTACGGTTGGCGTGAAGTTTATTGCATCTGAAGTAAAAGATGCATTCGTTCCAGAAGCAGGAAAGATGTACAATGCGCGCATCGGGGAGAGGAAAATATAGTAGGTTCAGTTCGCCGCAAAGCGTTCACATAGCACATAACATAATCAAATCTAATATTTACGCACTTTTCAATATTGAGCGTTTTATTCCTACCAAGCTCTCTTCTATTCTAGTTCCCGCTTTCGTTTTATTCGTTTTATTTACGTTTAACTCCTCAAGTAGCACGTCGCACTGGTCCACAATCGCTGAAGCGACATCCGGCGCGACATTTTTCTCTTGGAAAGATGACAAAAAACGCGAGCAATGCATCGCAATGTCGTGCAGTTCTGCAGCTAAAATCTCTGAGTGCAAGTTCGTCCGTTCGCTCGCAGTTCCCGCATTTAAAGAATGAATCGGTGAGGGGGATTTCAAAATACCTCCGTCTGGCGTTTTTGGCGATTTTGCATCGTTAAAACGCTTCCTGCCCAACGGCGTCCCCAGAGCTTGCCCGCCTTGATTTGATATGAGCGTCGGCGTCGATGGTGTCTTTGAGACATTGGTAGTGTTGCCATTAGTTGGCGTCGAGGAGGTAAACAAGACCGAGTTCTTCGTCCCGAGAGGCGTGGTCGATGGTGTTAAACCTAACATCAACGGGCTCGCGCCATTCGCGGCCGGGGACAACGCCATAGGAGAAAGAGCTGAAGATTGAGTTCGTAGCGATGTGAGCACTCGCGAGCCACGATTCAGAACACCAAACCAACAGCTGGATAGTCCTGCCTCGGATGGTTTAAGTGTACGGGCCTCCTCTGCTGCATTCTGAGGTAAACAACAATTGTGCGAGGTGGCGCCGGAGTGAACGGGCGGAGCCGCAAACCACCTGAGAAAGAGAGCGGCTTCATCGCGAAGGTTCGCTTGTCCGTTCGGAGATTGCACTTGCCAGCCAAACTTCAAACGTTCATCGCTAGATATAGAAGAGAGTAAAGCGCAACACACTTTTGCCTTCCGTAGATTGCTGAGTGTAATTGACGTTGGTTTCATTGCCGAAAGGATATAACGCTCCACCAAGCACGCAAACGACGCTAGTTTGGAAGTGACGGAAGAATCTATATCGGAATTTCGCAAACTCCTAGCAAGTTCAGTTGATATTTGAATCGATAAATTCAACGTTGCGAGTTTCAAGACATCCAGTTCTTCAAAAGATTCGTCTGCCATGGGAGTGTACTCATTCAACAACTTTGCAACAAGTTCGCGCACTCGGTCGTAAGCACCCGTTTGCGCCAACACATATGCTCCTTCGGGCGTCTTTGCCAACTCTAAGCACGCGTACAATGCAGAGAAGACAACGTCAGAAGAGGTTAATCGGGCGAGTTCGTCAAATTTGGATGGATCGCAATCCACTTGTATTTGTTCTCCACTCGTTATCGCTACTCGCAAGCTTGCGAGTGAGTTGTTGTTGGAGTCAACGGAGGTGAAAGCGCTAGATATGTCTGGGATAAACATTGACGATGAAAAGTCGTCACTTCCAAGGACAAGCATCGAAGGGGATGCAAACGCACCACCATTACCGAACAACTTTGTTAGTAGTCGCAAAGCGCAAACAGAAGACGCTGCAGGTACCGCATTCGATACCGCCAGATCACGAATCTGTGGAATAGCCTGAGACGCCACGTTCCCTATATCTATAGCTCTGGCTGCGTCCTCCGAGTTGGCTTCCTTCGACCAACATGATAGACTTCTCTCGAATGCAGCACACGAATGTGCACACGCAATGTGACTGATTGGACATATTTTAGAAGAGAGAAATGCACACGCCGCACGCGCAACATTTTGTAAAGCCTCGTAATCTTCGTTTGCGCCATCGCTTCGATTCGCAGAATAATTTTTGCGAGAACAGCTCCATAGCCGGGCAGAGATTTCCAACAACTCGCAAAGCGCGACAATCAACGAGACCTGTCTCGGACTTTCCGATCTACGGTTTTGGACCGCGTGGATGAGTTCAAGAGCGATTGTGTTCACCGTATCTCTTCGCGAATGATGTGACCACTTTTTAAGAATTGAGGGCTGAACTAACGAGAAGCCGCAACCATTCTGTTCGTTGTTGTCGTTCTCTCCATCAGATGTTCTCACCTTTCCCCCATCATTTCTCGATCCCAACGCAGATATACCTACATTTGATAATGGAGCTAATAATTTCTTTTTCACGTGTTCCTTACGTTCCTCCAGAGCTTTTAGTTGCTCGGCGTCCAGCGCGTCCAACTCTGGGCCCACAATGTTCTGGAAGGTTTCCAAAGATCCAGATGCTTTCAAAAATGCGCTCAAACTCTCAATCGCACTTATCTTGGCATCACACAGGCTCACAACGAGCGACACTTCGCGCGAACACGCCGCAACCTTGCGAGAAAGCGATGCAAGACGCGTTTCTGGTGCGCCCCATCTACCGTCATCCGTGTTGAAGACACCGCACGCACGCTCAATCCATTCCGAATCGTAAACATATGAATCTCCGTAGACAGATCCACCACTTAAGCCGATTGGCGCATCTACAAAGATGAAATTCTCACAATTGGACGTTGTTGCATGGTGTAATAGATCATTTACTCGTGAAGATGCGTGTCTGATGTCTCTAACGAACGCATCATTGTCTGCGAATACGGTCTCAAACGTCGCCGTAGCTGCGTGCGCAACGTCCGTGAGCAGACGCGCCGCGGCTTTTTGGCCTTCGCGCGAAAGAACCTCTCGAGCCACAGGTTGCTCGAGAAGAGATCTCGCTAAAAGCTCCGCACCTGCTTCAAGGGTAGCTGAAGCGAAACAGACGCTATCGCCTCCAGCCTGAGCTGTTGCTAACTCAGCCGCTGCGGAGAGCATCACCGCCCGCAAACCTAATATGAATATATCCATTTTCATCCATGCCACGTTCGTTTTGTCTTCCACAGAAGATAATGAGAGCTTTATCGATCGAAGCAAGCCTTCGTCTCGAGACACAAAGTGATGCACAGCTTCGCGTAAGTGCTCAGAACGGTTCACTGGAACAGTCAATGCAACCAAAGACTCGCTAGCGAGAATACCTAGCGAAGACGAGAGCGCAGAGAACGCGTTGGCGTGGACGACATCATCATGATTTGAAGCTTGTGAGCACACTTCATTCGCACGTTCGACGATTGATGCGAGCTTTTGAAACACACGTGGCTCAGAAGCCAAGCCGTCGACTGGATTTGGTAAAGCAACCCTTGATTTCCAGAAAATATTAAGCGCAAACGCAAACGTGGCCCCGTAACTGACGTCTTCGATATCCAGTATTTTATCCAAGGCTAACCAAAGTTCATCGTATGTTGGATACTGCGGCTCGCTGGATTTCAATATCGCTCGTGTAATTAACGCAGCGGATGATGGTTGTTTCTCCGCGAGAGCATTCGCATTGTTACCCTTGCCGTCTTCTGTACTCTTGGTTCCGTCATCTTTTTCAACTCCGTCATCTTCTCCCGAAGCCCCGTCGCGGATAGTAAGCATAAGCTGCGCATAGTCTGGTCCATAGATGATGGCATCAGCAAACGGTGGCTGATTTGCAGATGCACTCGCAAGCAGAGTAATGGCGTGAGATGTAGACTCCGGGTCTATATCAAATTCTTTCAAAGCGAGTTTAATCCTATCGCACAGTTGACGGCAAGTCTCGTCGGCCTGTACTCCACCGAATGCCGCAGATAACGGTGCTGATGCTGGAGCCGTCGTGCACAACGGTATTAACGCAGGTATCGCTAAAGTACAACATTCAGAAGCGTACGGGTACGAAGCATACGAAGCGATCGCTTGCACCATCGGTGGTCCTCGCTCTGGAGGAGGCGCTTGAATAAAGAGAGCTTTCGCGATTGACCTCGAAAACGTCCCTCCGGTTATTTCGGAATTATGTTCAAAGACAGAAGATAACGCCGGGATGACACGTAAAACACTCGCAATTGCATCCTCAAGCGCGACAATCTCTTTTGAGCGACACTCGGAACCGCTTTCGTACGCGCGCTGCAAGAATTGCGCATCGAATCGTAATGGTGCAAAAGCTCCAGCGAGGGTTTGCTCATCGTTCATCAAGAATACACAAGTGCGAATACTGAACGTTTGTTTCGGAGATCGAGAAGAGCGCTCCATTCCATTTTTGAGATTTATATCATCATCAATCATACACATTCTCTCGAAATATTCAAACTTTGATGTCAGCAACGCCGCTTGCAACGCTTGAGATGCGTATTTATGCACAATCCACTTTTCCGAGCGTTCTAGGTATCTCCAGCTATCGAAACGAAGCATGGCGTACAACGCAGATCGCTGAAACAACAATTGCGATTCATCTCCACACTCACCCGCGAGTAAAAGCGTTTCAGATAACGCGCATAGCGCCTTGATACTATCGTGGACTCCTCGAGACTCTTCAAACTGGAGGCATTGCGAAACAGTCACTCCGTTGGTGGAAGACGCTTTATCGTCTTCTGTGAAAAAAGGGGTGTTGAGTACGATATCCGCCGCACGGCGCGGCGCTGCTGCGGCGAGTGGTCGCAAAGCTGCGAGTGCCATTGCCTGTATACTATAATCATCGGACTTTTCTACGCGCAAAGATAGAGCGAGTGCAGATAGGACGTCACTCGGCGTCCCTCCAATTTCAGATGCCGAAGCGTGTAAATCGCACCTCAACAGAGGCGCCGCAAACGAAGGCGCGTTTTCTAGCGCAACCGCGATGAACGATAACGCAGCGTGCAGCTCTGAACGATCTTCTGGAGTGAGATGCTCTCTCCTTCGCCTCGCAACCGAGCTTAAGTTTCCTATTCTAGACAAAGTGATGTATAACCCATCCGCCGGTTCGCTCCACACAATTAGGTTTGTTCCAGACGATGAAGAGCTCGGTATAGAGACACCCCTACAGTTCGAAGGAATACACGCTCCGGGAACTTTTGAGCTAGAAATAGGTGCTGAACACACTACGTGTCCAAATATATTCCCAGTGCTCCGATCGAATCGACTTTTAATACTGGCTTGCTTGATGGCAACTTCGGCAACCTCGCGATCTGGATACGGCAAGGCAACCGCGGGTAGTTTTGTGAGGTACGAAAGCGCGCACTCTGCAGCTTTCGGTCCTTCCGAGAGAGATTTTAAGATGCGCAACAAAGGCGCAGATTCTGCGGGAAAGCGCTCTCGACAACCTTCTACGAGCGCGAGTAAAGGCGCTTCCTGCCCATTTTCGCTCGCACCTTCCCAAAACTGTTCGCATAATTCGCGCTGTCCGCATATAATTTCATCAAAGCACTCGAGAATCAAGTCGAGTTGAGTGGGTAGCAACCCGTGCACGGGAAGTATGTCAAATCCAGCTAACGTTGCCGAAAATACATTCTTCAAGACACTTCTTCTAGGAACCGCAGATGGATCAGAACCATCAAAACTGGACTTTGTGTTCATCGCTATATTTTTCAAAGAATCTAAACCGCTGGCTACGTCTGACGCGCTCAAAAAAGCAGTCATTGCTTGCTCGTCAGCTTGGCTGATACCAGTAATCATAGACTTTGCCAAGGATAGAAACGCAGCCCATGCGAGCTTAACTGCTCCAGATTCAACGGTATCTGTCGTTTGCGATAGAACTGTCGTGACTTGAACAACTGACGAGAGTAAATGATGCTGGGCTTCGCCAGAACCTTGTCCACTCGTGAAAGTGTGCACGATACGTTCTAAATCTACCGCAACAATCAAAATGATTGCACATCTCGCTCGTATATCAAACGTAACCGCAGTCTGCATTTGCTCTGCCATAGATGGAGCTAAGTTTATAACTTCTGTGCACTTGTGTGGGATTTTCGAAAAAACCTTTTGATCGAACGTTTTCGCCAACTGAAGAAAACGTGTCGACGAGCATTCTTTCACCACGCCGTAGTATAATGAAAAAAGAACATCAAGAGACGCTTTAATTTCTTCGACAGATTCAAGACACGAACTCAAACGAACAAACTCTTCTCCTTGCGTACGAATGAGTGTGCTTGCTTGTTTCTCTCCCTCGTTTGAAACGCCGGTGGCGAGCGCAGTCGATGTTGGATTTTTCACCGCCAAAGCGGTACTTCTCTCTTCACGACTGCTCCCAATTGCGAGTAAACCTAGTCCTTCTCCATTCGCAAGTAACGAGTCGCACAAGTAATTCACGATGTTATCTTCTAATCCATTCTTTATCATCTCTTCGAGCTTTTCTGAAAGTCGCGAAGCAAACTCGGCTTCTTCTCCTTCTTTTTCATTTCCCCCAAAGCCGTCGTCGTTTTCACCGTCGAAAACATACGCCTTCTGCGTTCCTAAAACCGCGACGCATTTCAACAAAGCGAGGCGTTCTCGATGGTAAAAGGTGCACACTAACTCAATCAATTCACCGGTCACTTCTTTCGGACGCGCGGTAATCCCTTTTTCTTCCAACGCTCGACGAAGCATGACATACGTTTGAATTTCGTCCAACTTGAGAAGTTGCGCAAGCATAACGGTGCATTTCTGCATGTCAGCTCCGACGGCAATCGTCTTGCCTCCCACATCAATTGAACCCGATTCGAGTGCAGCTTTTGAAGCCGCGCTATTCGGACCGTACGCTTTCAAACCTTGTTGCAAAAAGGGCGTCGCCGCATCTAGTTTCTCGAGCACTTTCTCCCGGGAAGTTGTTTTCTGGTCTAAAGCGTAAAACAACGCTCGCGTGGAAGGAACATGCGTCGTGGTTTTCGCCGTCGAAGCCATGCCAACAGGAGAGAGAGTAATACTCGCTCTTTCTCTATCACGTGAAGTGAACGTAAAAATAAACGAATACGCGCTGTCAGAGCTGTGGGGAATTATTAGAGTTCGTTTGAATTTTTCTGTTAAAAACTGTCGCACGGTCCGACCGAATTCCCAGAAGGGAGAGTGAACAGTGAAGCTTTATATTCTCCTTTATAAAAAAAGTGCTGGCGTGCGCGCGCGCAAACACAACTCAAGCTCCTTCCTTTTGGCAGAGAAAATAGACAATCACTCAGATGCCCTGGTCGTTACAATCACTTAAAACGAGATAGGAAACTCTCGGTGGTGGTTGAGATTGTTGTTCTTGGAAACAACTCCCTCTCGTTATTCGTCAAAAGTCGTTACGCTTTGTGATTTTCGAAAAGGCACCAAAACGCGCGAGACGAACACCCTCTCATGGTGGTGTTAAGAGCGAGCGAATGGGCGCTGAAGCGCTTCGTCAAGTTCATATTGAAGCGCACGTTGAGTAAGATTATCGGTAACAATGATGGAAGCGCGAGAGAAAGTCTCGCATCGATAGATATTGCGTTATCCGAAGGGATTTTAGAGTTGAAAGACGTGGAGTTGAACACGATATTCGTTCGGGACGCTTTGTTCTCCTCTTTCATAAACAGTGAAGACGGAAGCGAGAACGACTCGATATCGATTGCGAGCGCAAAGTGCGGCAAAATAAAGATAAAGATTCCTTGGAATAGTTTGTACTCTGATCGTTGCGAACTCCTCATCGAAGATGTTGCCGTGCTCGTCGTTCGAAGAAGCGCGAGAGGAGGCGAAAGCGCAGAAGGAGGAGAGATGAAAAAGAAACACCCGGAAAGAATCCGAAAAGATAAAACTCTCTTACACATCTACGATAACAACGATTTATACTCGCACTCTGAGAATGTTAAGGAAATAGAACGCGCGCAGAAATTAAACAAGGACGAAGATGATGATGTAGTAAAAGGAGTTGGTGAGGGAGACGCAAGCGAGGAAGACGAAAAGACAACAGAACCTGGAGCGGTTATGAAAGCGATTAAACGATTGGTACGTGGTGCACTGTTAAGCGTTCGAAATATTTCTTTTGATTTTGATACTTTTTGCAACAACAATGTGGATGAGAAATCCATCGTATCGCTATTGATTGAAAGTGGAGCGTACGTGCACGATGGTCAAGCAGTAGTGAACATGCGTAGCGTCGAGCTGAGAGTCGGAGAGCACGTTGTTCTCAGTCCCTTTCATGCGCAACTATCAAAACGTGAAGATGAAAGCGAACACTCGACGTACGCTTTATCCATAGAAAATTCAATCCACGCATCTTTGACGGAACGCACAGTTCACGCATTCTCGCAACTTTGCGAGAAAAGTAATGAGAAAGGGGATGCAACAGGAGACAGCGAAGCCATAGAAAATTTAGTAAAGGAAGAAGAGAGGGAATCAGGTGAAAAAGAGAAGTGTTTCGTGGAAGATTCGCGAATGAACGCTTTGAACAAAAGTTTCTTGGATTGTATATTGGAGGTTAAGAAAAGAAATCGAACTGGAAAAGTTGGCGACAAGAATGGCAACGAACACAGCTTCGTCGTAGACGACGATGACGGCGACGATGAATTTTACGACTGCGAGTCTTCTGAGCATTCGAATGACTTGGATATAGAGAAATTTACGCGGTCGGTGATTTCATCGTTCTACGAAGAAAGTGTGAGTCGCGTTCAATCGCAGGCGGACTCTATTATAGTGCCATCGTCGACGTATTGCATCGCTTTTGGGAGCGACTCGAAGATGTCCATGGAGTGGGACGATGGCTCGAATCTGTATTTAACTTTCGATCGCTCGTCGCGATTCGTGTATTGCGAGTCTTCTCTGATGAAACTATTCGCGCCGCGAATCGCGATGACTTTGCAAGTTGACCAGAGCTCGCCTATCCTTTCGCTCGAAATAGTCTCGGATGAAGTTTTACCCGTTGTCTCGATCATCAACAAGAAAATCAGTCCAGAAGAAGAACGCATCACGACCTTGACGCTTTCGTCTGTGGGCGCTGAATTATTTTTGGACGGTGACACTTTTATTCGAATACCAGAGCTTGCGCATCAAGTGTTCACTCTTACGAATAGAAACACTCGAAATCAATATAGTGCGCGAGATGCTGCTTTTGCAAGCACTACTGATGAAACAATGGATATTGCCAACTCTGCAGAGCAAATTCTCGAACTTGCTCGAGCTAGTTCGATTCAGTATTCGATGACTTCAACCCACTTGGACGTATTTTTTACTAGGACGCGCATGGGACAAATTGACACATCATTGAACTCATTTCGCAATTTACCAGATGTCCACCCGTTTAAACTGAAGCAAAACGAAATTGGAGACGTAGTCGACTCCTTCTCGATTGATTTTCATATTGATTCGCTCGATGTTAACATCGACGGGAAATCGGAAGCCTCGTTGATTTTACCAGAAGAAAGCGATGTGTTTGCTTCCGCATCAGAGAAATTACCGTCGCTTTCATCGAGGAAAGGCACGCGTTTTCATGCTTGCTTTACTGAAGTGGCTTTTGTAGCAGCCTTGGCGGTATGTGGTGATCAAGATGCAAATTTTTTGTCGTTCACGTCCTCTTGCATATCGAGCTATGGCGGCGACGATGCGAATAGGCGAATATTGGCCGTCGATACGTGTGCAGTACAGCTTTCAAAATTACCTGTTTTGGAAGATTGCGCGTACTCACAAATTTCATCTCGCATTTTTGTTAATACTTGCGATATATGTCTCGGGAGGTCTTCTAATTCCAAAGATAAGTGCTCACGAGATGGGCGTGCTCTCTTCGAGGCGTTAGTTTATTCGTTCGGGATGGATTACGGCGATACAAGTGAGGAGGTAAATAGAGAAGAACAAAAGAACACATCCTCCGTCGTCGTTGCGGTGAGTGCATGTGTGAACTTTCAGAGAATACAAGCCATCGCACGCGACGCAACTTCGACCGTGATCGTGGAAACAAAACGCATAGGAATTCACGTCGCGCCAAACGAAGACACTTTTAAAGTTTACGAAAACTTTTTAAAAAATCAGAAGGTTTTTGCCACGCACGTCATCGACGTGCGTGTGCGTGACTCATTCACAGTGAGAGTAAATGACGTCACTTTCCTTTCATTTCGCGACGATTTTGACGCTTGTTCATCTCTGGTCTTTGCGTTTGACGCGGAGTATTCGCCGGACGGTAAAAGTACTGTCATCTTCTCGTTCGACCGGCCGTGCGATGTTTCGATGTATGAATCAAATACAATCGCTACTATACGAAGCGTTCTCGATTGTATCATGGGGTCGACGAGAGATAAACAGGATATTTTGTCAAAAGCGATTATTGAGCGAGAAGAGCGCGACGAGAATGACTTGGAGTACGTTTTCATACGACAGCCTCGTAAACGCCGCGACAATTTTAAAGAAGAAGAAAGGTCGAAAATTGCGCTCGCGGCAACCACCAAAGCTTTGCAGGATGCATCCAAGGCTGATTTCGAAATGAATTTAGATTTGAAAGATGTAGCAAACTGTCGACGAAACGTGCAGGACTCAAACGCTTCTTCTCGACATTCAACAGCCAACGAGAAAATCAATGTTCTTTCGCTTTGCCGCTCGTCGCGAGTACACGGATTTGGTGGTGATTTTAGTAATCGGAAGACGGTTCGCTTTCTACCACTTCCTTTGAACGCGCCAGAGTCGTCCTCGTTGTCAGTTCACGCGTTTGCAAAAAGTATCGATGTGACGTTGCACAACGGAGTAGAAAATGCATGCAGAGGTTTGTGTATGGAAATTAAGAACATATCGAACCGATTTGATATATTCGAGGGGGCTTCTTCACGATGGGGGTACCATCTCGTATGTGACGGCGACTCGATCAATGTCGTAGATTTAACGCCTAATGTCGCGTGGCCCAATATATATTCCCGTCGCATCGAAAGAGAACCTACCGGAGTCGCGAACAGCGACGTTCAGATTATGCTCACTGGTGTTCGATGCGATGCTGAAGACACTACTCTCGGCGCGTGCGAAATCGCTTTGAAATTTTCTCTTTGCCCAGCGCGAGTGCGATTGGAGCAAAGCGTCGTAAAGACACTCCTCGATTTTATGACGAGCGCATTCGCCGACAGTGACGAAGACGGCGACGACGATGGCTTTTGCGGCAGCTTTGATAACGAATCAAATGATGGTGATGTTAGTAATCACACGTACTTTCAACTGGTCGAGGTTACGCCGTGGTCATTGCGGCTAGATTATTGCGCGAATGAGAACGTGGACGTCTACGCTCTCACCGCGGGAAATTATTTAGAAGCGTTGAACTTAATTCCTTGGGGGGGGGTGTCTCTCGAGTTTCCAACTTTCCGTTTGGTCGGTATTTCGGGCGTACGAAATATGCTTCATTCTGTCTCCTCACGGATTATCGATTGCGTTACGAAAGATCAAGCGCACAAGTTTGTAAAGGCGTTTGCTCCGGTTCAAAGTGCAAACAGAATGACATCAGCGGCTAAAGATATATACAAAAACCCGTTGGCATACAAGCAAAGAAAAGGAGATGCAGCGCGGTCCTCGCGCATGTTTGGTGAAGTTGTGCTTTCGACGGCACGCTTTTGTAAAGCCGTCTCATTGGAGGCTTTAAAATTGGGAGAATTTGTTTCGGGAAACGCGTCGGCTGTACTAGAAGCAGCTGAGAATTTGTTAGACGGCGAAGAAGTTCGCAGAGAGAAGAGAACGGACCGCGACAGAATGCCAGATGGGATCACCGATGGCGTAAGCTCCGCAAGGCATGATTTTATCGGCGGCGTCGTCAAGGCTAAAAATGCAGTCGTACGAGATCCTCTTCGAAAATTCCAAACACCAAAAGATTACGGCGGAGGCGCGAAGGCGGCTGCAAAGACGTTGATTAAAAATGCACCCAGAGCCGGTATCGCCGCCCTGAGCGGTACTACGAAAGCTACAAACAAAGTAATCGTTGGCGTAAAGAATACGCTGTTCGACGATTCCAGCACGAGCTCGACAGAGAAAAGAGGAGCGTAGATATCAAATAGCAATAAGCGCGCAACAGAAGAGAAAGAAGAATATATAGATCAAAAATTCCCCTAAATTTTCATTTGATATATTTCTTAAAGACAACCCTACAAGAAATGCTCCCGGATAGTGAAAGACCCGAATGCAATCAAATTGGACGGTTTTAGAACGCCCTCGACGAATAATAACATCGTTATATTCGTACATTCGATAATTAAAACAAGGTGTAGAAGAGGAAGGATTGGGTGTACCTAATCCGGAACTCCCCTAATCCGGAACTCCCCTAAATTTTCCCTCGAGAAAAAAATAGACATCAGTCAAGTAAA
>Ga0255783_10000063_pt1 | contig 103318 bp, 120 predicted proteins | sample 011ome_22_FD_179981 | JGI IMG/M metagenome (GOLD analysis project Ga0255783, IMG submission 179981) | Coastal salt marsh microbial communities from the Groves Creek Marsh, Skidaway Island, Georgia - 011507BT metaG (version 2) | ecosystem: Environmental > Aquatic > Marine > Intertidal zone >... | reverse complement strand
AGTGCTATGTGTGTTCAATTTTGCTTCGTGTACAGCAAGCATTTGATTCACTGCATTTGAAATGTCAGTTATTTTCTCAATAGCGGTGTCCATGCGGTCAAACAGTTGCCCCATTTGTTTCACATCGTTTTCGACAATTGCTAATCGAGTTTCGTATTCGCTATTAGTTGACATTTTCCTTCTTTCGTTTCTTCTTTCGTTGAACCATAGGCATGAAAACTGGATCGCGACCTGGCTCTCTTTGGTCTGCGGGTCCAGTACCTATACCAGCAATGCCGCCACCGCCTACACCCATTTCTTCCATATGAAAGTTTTTGAATGTGAGCATATCATTATGTTCTAAAAGTTTACTTTGTGCCTGAACAGCTTCTTCTGTCATATAAAGGTCGAGGAGAGATTCCAGTTCTCCCTGATCGTGATCCATCTCTGATGATTCACGCAGTATAGCAATAGCGGCTGCAAATGTCAAGAGTCTTTTTGCGTTTCGATCAGGGGATTTCATAAGTGCTTTCTGCACCTTGAATACAAATCTTTGTAGAAGTGAATATGAGTCGAGTTCTTCGGAAGACTGAGGATCTTTTAGCTTCTCTCCGTCCTTATCAATGATACCCATTCTGAAGGCATCGCTACGTTCAATTGGGGTAGCCAACATTCGGAGTATTCTATATGCTACTACCGCATCTACAAAACGTGACATTACAGCTTCCTCAGTGTTTCTAGTACATACCCATCTAATGGTATATACGGCTCGTTGCTTCCTATCTGTTCTAGTGGCACTCTATTGATGAATACTAGAAATGACTTTAAAATCGCCCAATACTTTTCTTCTATTCTAAAGAAAAGCAAGGGAGTTGCCGCATTATCAAAAACATTGTACAACACCGTCAAGTGATTGAGTATTAATCTTTCACTCAATACACCCGAAGTTTCGTAACGTCGGAAGAGTCTTTTGACATACTTGAATCTTTTCAAGTCATCTTCCATATCAGCCATCCCTTCACACGCCGGGTTGTTATAGTTTTTAATTGCGAAAATTAAATAATTTTCATCATTTAGTTCAGTCATTCATATTGGTTACGTTGACGTAGCCGTTCCACCTATCATATACCATTTCGTGTTAGTATATATAAGCGTCGCGGTCTTGCCAGCGGCATCAAATACGATTGTGTCCTGTGCTAAATCTGAGTCATCCAATGTTAATGTATTGCTACTTGTGTTAGATGTGCAGATAATTACCTTTATTTGGCCTTCTACACCAGCTGCAATAGTCAGTGTACCGGCACTTGTAGCATTCGTAATGTAACTGATATTAGTAGCAACTGAGACAGCACCTGGTTGGGTTATTGTCTCAGCTCCTGTTAACGATACCTTACCCGAGAAACTGGCAGGTGTAGCAATTGCTGAAAAGAAATTAGCCACTGTAATCTTATTGTTCGCACTACTACGAGCTAATACGATATTATCTGTATTAGCGGTTGTAGTAACTGCGGTCAACTCACTGATTTTTTGATCTGCCATTTTCTAACTCCTAGGTGATTTCATTGTCAAAATCTATAGTAAAATGCTCATCAGCAGGATATAGCTTAGACGTAACAGTGACTGAATGTTCAGTATTGTGCGCCAATCGTTCTACCAATAATGCATGATCCGTAGTATACACTATGGGATCTGCTTCGGAACATTTAAAGTATGTTACCAACGTATCACCTAATGCGTTCTCAGTGCTCCATACGGCGCCGTGTTGACAGTTCAAATTAGCCTCACAATCTCTATGGGGATTTACATCCCCCATATCGTGCAGTGACCAATCAGATGCTAATGTATCATCAGCGACTACGCCATATATTGCATTGAGTTCGGTAGCGTAGTCTTCTCCCTGTCTAGAGGCAGCTTCATACGTATCCTTGAAGAAGGATGTACCATCTTCCTTCACTTCAGTAATTACTAACACTCTTCGTGAGATTGTCATGAGATTATGCCTCTGTCAACGTTGCCGCAGAAGATGTTACGCTATCAGCACCTGTAGCAGAAATAATCACGCGGTACTGATATGTATCAAGACCAGTGTTATCAGAAACAGCTAGTGTAGCAGTAGTGAAGTCGCTGTATACTGCGCCATCAATTGTACCGTCAACCGTAACCCAGTTAGAACCACTGTCCAGAGAACGTTCCCATTGGAATGTCTGTGTGCCGCCTGTGCCAGTGATAGTAGATACCACTGCGAATGTTACTGCCGTGCCTGTTGCATCAGATCGACTTGCAGGTTGCGTAGTAATAGCAATGCGGAAGTCTTCAAAGACTACATCTTCAGCATCACCCGTGATGCCGTTCTTAGACATAGCAACAAGTGTTTCAACAATTTTCCGAGAGCCGTTAGTGCGAACATGCACCCAACCAGCGTGTGCGGCACCCTCAACATCGTTGTTGGCTGCCATTTCGTTTTCGTCAACACCAAAAACTGTTTCGGATGAATATCCACCAACAGAGTTAAAGCTCATCATTGTCGGCTTTTCGCTCAATGTGTAAGAAGCACCAGCTGATTGAGCAACAATAGCTGCACCAGCTGTATCAGCGTCAACAACTGTTGCATTCGTATCATCAGCAATAGCTGTGATTCTAAAATCAATGGAGTTGGCAGTGAGGATATCACCTACTGCGGCTTCCGTAGTAAAGGCAGTTGATGTGCCTGTTACAGCTCCATCAGTGCCAAGGGCGATAGTGCCCGATGCAGTTTTGTTGTCTGCTTTTCCCCAACCTGACATATGATTCTCCTTTAAAAGTTTGTGTCTTTAGCATGTTGTGTAATTTGTTGTACATACGCCCGCATGTTCTGATCCACTACAGACTCTACTTCAGGAGTCTGGGTCTCAACTACTTCAGGCTCAATAATCTCGTTCTCATCCAAGTCGCTTTCTTGCATAGTTCCTTTAGGCGACATCATTTTACCTTGTGTCGCGCTAGTATTATGAGGAGCAGCGTTGCGTTTGGACTTTTGGTATTCGTTGTATTCTTTACGTCTTTTAGCATTAGCCATTTTCTCAGCAGGAGTCATGTCGCTGACTTTTTTCTTGACAGCGGGCGTAGACTTCATTAAAGATGCGCGGGCTGCTGGATTGCTCATGTTGCTTGGACCAGCGTCTTTACCAAATCCTTTCAACTTGATAGCTTCGTCAATCTCGGTGTCTTCGTTCTTTGCTTTATGTGCAGCATCGACTGTAGTGAAGAATTTCTTCTTCTCATCGTCATCCATTTGATCAAGTGATTTGCCAGACTTCTTCAGCATGGCAGCGAACTTCTCTTTGTAACTCATTTCCATTACTGGTTCCTCTGTTGTGTATTCTACGCTCTCTGATTTCCAACCACCACCTGCTTTCTTATATTCTTTAGCAGCCCAGCCGTTAGCGTAGGCAGAGGGGTAAACGTCAAACTTAGACTTAGCAGCAGAAATTTTAGATGCCCAAAGTTTAGAATCAGTTGGTGTGTTCTTTTCTTCGATTGTTTCCAATTCTTCTTTTTGCAACTTTCTTGTTGTGCTAGAATATGTGTTCAATTCGTAAGGATGTGAACCGCCTTTGTTGTAAACTTGCATATGAATCATATGCTTCTTACCGCTTTTGTGTGTAGCAGGAATGTTTACTCGGGTTGTCTTACCTGAACCAGGACGCTTGGAATCCAATCCAATGTGCTGTGCTTTGTCATCTTGCGAAGATGTTAGACCGCTTTTAGCGTGATGGTCAAATGCGTGATTGACAGCATCAGTGTATGACTTATGTCCAGTCTTATATGACTCGCTGAACATATCAAGTTCAAATTCTTCTTCGGTGAGTTCAGCTTCTTCTGTCTGATAGCGTGTTTTTTGTGTGTGCATTTTCGCTTTCTGAAATACAGTGTCATCGCCTGTTACAATGTACATCAGCGAGTCCATTACTTTAGCAACAGCGGCACGCTCAGTTGGTGCGAGTGTTTGCCCTGCTTGTAATTTATCTAAACCGCGATGCAGCATTGGAAGTTGTGCAGGTGACATCATACCTTGACGCACTAGCATGTCTAGCTTTCTCATTCGGTCTGTCTTTTCTCCAAGCAATACGCGCTTGATAGCAGGAATATCCGACATGTGTTTCTCCAAGTATTTGTTTAATTATATTTATAAGAATTAAGAAATCACTAAATGGATTCTTGGCTCCCATCCAGCATTATAGACGAAATGTGGGCGTGTAGTGTCTAACTTATAGAAATGCTTATTTATGGGGAGATGTTCATACTGCATATTTTCAATAGTTTCTGTCGAATCTACGCATGCAAAGAACGCCTTTGGACTTGTTTTGATAGGATAATGGAATCTAGGATTAGGATCTGCGTGAAGAGGAAGCCCCATACCGGGTCCTAAACGCAGATATCTAACTCTAGTCAGTCTAAGATTGACAGCATCAGAGAGTACATCAACAGTTGCTTTGGTATACGCAGGAGCTTTCTCATGCCAAAAACTGTAACGTTCATATACTTCATCGATATTTGTTACAGTACGCAAATCAAGGTTATCAAACATGTCCGCACCCCTGAGATTTATCCCACTGCCATTAACAGTCAACAGAGAAGGCCATTCTTCGTTCCCGAAAAGGTCTGTTGTTAGTGCTTCATATTCTTCTAAAATTACTTGGTGGTCAACTAATACATCATCAATTATTTCAATCACTTTTTCTTCCGTCTGTTAACAATTCCAACGTCTGCGGGCAGCCTTGCCCCGCTCACCTGTCCATCCTCTAGATCTAGCGCAAAATGATTTACGCCTACCAGCAGCCTTGCTGCCTTTCTTCAGTTTGCTGGGGGGTGTAGTAACAGCAGTCTGTAGATTGCCCCCTGTTCTTCGGTTCTCAGCATCTACGCCTTTCTGTGTCAGACCAGCGCCATCTTCAGTAGGTCGCTTGTGACCAGACTTAATGCCTTCTTCTACTATGTATTCGATAAATGAAATCATCTTTTCTTGACCTTAAACTTCTTAGCTTTGTACTTACTCGCAGTACCGCCTTTCGTTATCTTAAATTTCTTAGCTTTTTGAGACTTTTTATTGCCTTTACTTTTTAAACGGCCAATTTCTGCTTTGCGAACAGTAGGAATCATTCGCTGTGCCAATTTAGTAACAATTGGTGCGAATCTTACTAACATTTTTTCAAGTCTCGCCTTCTCAGCGGGAGGCATTGTAGATGTATCTCTACCTCTTGCAAGTCGCTTCTTCATCATGTTTCTAGCACCGCGAGATGCCTTTCTTTTGATACGAGCTGGGTCAGATGCCATGCCTCCGCGTCGGCGTCGAGCAACAGATAGTTTTTGCTTGTTTCTTCTAGCGTTAAATCTGCGCTTCATTCTGCCTTGAATAGAAAGTTCTTCGGTAACATTAATGTCATCATGCACATCAACTTCTGTGTAGTCGTCCTCTTCATCGTACACGCCCAGATCAACAAGATCGTCATAATCCATGTTGTCTATTTCATCATACAAATCATCGATGTCTTCTTGCTTTAATCCAGTCGTTTCTATTTCATCCATATAGGACATGAAATCTTGTTCTTCTTTGACTGAAATCGGAGTCTTAATTGGCTTGATGTCTTCGGTCTTCTTCTTCTCACCGGGTGTCATCTTTTTATAGTATGCAGTAGCTTCTGGTGTGCCCCATTCGTACTTATATTCTTCTGCAACCATCTTAGCAAGTGTTCGTGCATCAACCTTAGTTGTAAGCATATCTTTGGTTACTTGCAGTGCGTAGTATTCTGGGCTGTGCCTGAGAACATTGCCTTTCTTTTTCTTCTCAGCATCCATCATCTTCTTTAGCATCTTTGCTGCTTGCTTGTACTGCATCTTGTACACTGTCCTAGCGAGAGGATCAAGCATCCATCTAGGTGCTTCTGAAATATCAGACTTAGTTCCGATTTCTTTCGTTACAGGATTAATCTTAGCAGCGAAGCCCTTTTTCTTTTCTCTCTTTTTACTCAACCGTCTCTGTTCAAGTGACTTTGCAGGCTTCAGTTTTGGTAGAGTATATCCTTCTTTTTGGCTTTGCAATTTTGCTGCAATAGCCATTTGTGTTCTTTTCTGTTTGGACTTGCCTTTGAATTGCGGTGCGTCAGACTGTCTAAAGTCCTTGATAACGTCACCCATAGACATGTCTTTTACTTTTTCGTACATGATTGTGCCGTCTTCTTTGACACAGTTAGGAACGATTCGGTCCCCTTTCCAGCATGCTTCTTCAACATCTGTCTTGACCATGATAGGCTTGCCACCTTTGCCTTTACGATCTGCAACAGGATCTTTCCTGCGCTTTCGTCTAGCAGAGGTTGCTCGGTCATCTTTGTCCATGCTGTGTGCTTTTGATCTAGGCATGCACTTAGGCTTACCTTCTCCAGGCTCTCTTGCACAATCACCTTTAATTTCTCCGTCGGTGCCAACTCTTACCCAGTCACCTTTCTTACCTTTTCCGAACCACTTTCTTAAATCTTCTTTGAGTTTCATCTTTGCGGTTAAACGTCTTTGTATAGAAGTAGGAAGTTCTTTGAAGTGAAAAAGTTTTTCGCTTGAGTCAGTGTGCTTTTCGCCAGTCATTACTTGACCTTTGTGTGCGTGTTGCAGTCCTGTCCATTCTTTGCCGTCTTTAGTGTAGTGACCTACAGATTTCCAGGAATGTTCTTCACCTTCTTTCAAGCCGCGCTGCTTCTTTTGGGATTGAATCCATCTCTTCGCTGCTGGCTTACTAGGAGGGGTGCGAATAAACTGACCTATCTTTCGATATACTGAAAGAGTAGCACCTTGGATATTTCCTGCGTTTGAGTTATCAACAACGTGAAAATTATTGTCAAACATATTTTGAAACTTACCGATGTTCTTTTGAACATCTTTCCACATACTTTCAACTTGCTTTTCAGGAAGAGTTCTTTCTCTTTTCTTATTGCGTGATTGTGCAGTGTCTAGGTCAGTATTGACAAAAATCATCGCAACTTCATACCCTAGTTTCTTTAGCGCAGTCGCTTGCTTTTGAATCTTGCCAAAGTCTTTACCAGTACCATCAATGACTAGACCTAATCGTCCATTCATGTAGCCTACTTGCTTGTTACCAGTAATCGCTTTTGCTTTTCCTCGGATTGCTTGTCCCTTATCAGAGAATATATCCTTGGGGGTTGCTTCTAGTCCCGCTTTCTTCAACAGATGCTCAAACGTATCATCAGAGTTTACTAATTTCAACCCGAATGAAGTCAGAGCCGTCTGCCCTACGATAAATGATTTACCAGAACCTGGTCCGCCAGCTAGAAAGACTGCCTTGAAGATGCCAGGATCATTTATACCTTCTGCCAACTGTACTGTGTCTTTAAATTTTTGCATACAGCTATTTATACATTTTCGAGTCTGCTCATTAAACGTTCAGCACGATTAGTTACTTGCTTGTGCCAGTTGCTATCTCTACCTTCTACAGCAGCAGTAGCCCAGTCGCCCTCAGCAATAGCGGCATTCATTTTCTTGAATTGGCTGAGTCTTGGACGACCCATGTTAAACATCATGTTAACCAGGATCTGTTGGACCTCATCTGGATACTCTCCAAAGCTCCCTTCTCCGTATAGATGTTCACACTCGGAGATGGCAGTGTCAAGGTCTCGTTGAAAACACGCCCTAACTCTTTCTTCGTCAATTGGAGTTCCAACTGGCCTTCCGAATTCCTCGTCACTTTCTGTGATAAGATGACCGACTCCAAAGGTTGGATAGCCGAGGTGGTCGTTATAGATGACATATTCTACACCTTCGTCAATTTTTAGTTGTTCAAATACTGCGTCACGGTTCATAGGTGCTCCTGTAAAAATTTGCTGAATGACTGATATCTAGAGTCGCCTTCTTTTAATTGCATTCCCTGCCGTACAGCGTTGAACATTTTCTTTGCCGCTGCGTCACGCGCTCTGGGATTAAGGCCCTTCTTAAAATTTGTATAATCGTTTTCTGATGCGTATTGACGCATCTTAGTCCCACTGATTCCCGCCACACCCTCAGCATCAGGATCTCTTTCTCCTGCTGAAACTACTTTAACCTCTTTGAAGTTGAAGTCTTTGCCGTTGTACCTATCTATGAGTCTCTGGAACTCTAACACTCTGTCAGAGCCAGCGATCATTACAACATGGGTGTAGCCTTCCTGATCCATCTTCTTCAAGTGTGCCATAAAATGAGGTTGCGCCTTAGAGGACGCCTCGAATTTTACGTTTGTATGTATTGACTTTAAGTAGTCGATCTTCTGTTGTGCAGTGAGAGGATTCTTGTGCTTGTCTTGTGAGTGACTTACTATGACTCTATGGTCAGCGCGGCGTTTCTGTGCCTCACTCACAACCTTATCAACAAGTTTGCTGTGTCCTGTCGTGGGCGGGTTCAGTCGCCCGAATGCGAATACTATCTGCTTCATCTATCCCATGCCTTAATTGCAGTAAAGTTGTTAAAACTAAATTCCATACGATCAACAAGTTTGACGGCTGAACCTGAGATTCTATCGATAGCGACATACCCTTCAGGAGCAGTTACCTTGAACCCATTTGCAGTTCTGATAAACGTACCTGCAAGTTGTTTTACCTGATTCAATTTATTTGTGATCATTTCCTTTGCTGCAACAACCGCTATTTGAAATTCAGTCACTGCAACAAGTAACGGCTGTAGCCGCTTCAATTCGTTCAGCATTGCATCTTTTTTCTGTGTAAGCACATCTTTAGATGATTGCTGCTTTAGCTTTCCGATCTCAGAATCATACTTAGTAGCTACCCATTTCAGATAGTCACTTGCGTGTGATTTAGAATTTGTAACTTGCTGTTGTCCGCGCACTTTAGAGTTCTGATACGTCTTATAACTTGCACCTATCATTTTACCCTGCATGCTGGCTTGCAGTGAATTAAAGTTCTTTAATTGTGCTGCGTTCACACCGCGCAGTTTAGTTCCTATGGTAGAAATCAATGCAGTAATCGCAGTGGTCTCCGCCTTAGTAAACGTAGCAGTACCTGACTCATCTTTATAAGTCGCATCATCCATCCATACAGATGAAGACTTCCTAAGACCTTTGATGTTGGCACCAAAGGATGCTGTCATATCCTGCAGCGAGTTTCCCGAATACGATGTGTGCCATACGATACCTATCTTGCTTTGTTTAATTTTTACGTCCAGTGGCGTCCCTACTGGGACTGCATAGACAATTGTATTAGGTTGAAAAGTCGTGTATCGTTGTCCATCTATCGTGTCAGATTCCAAGTCGCTTGAAGTAAACATCAAGTCGCCTTGCAATACGTTTTTGATCCCTAGCTTGCTAAACTCAGCTAATGCTATTTTAAACTTAGGCTTGAGTGAAACGGGTAGCTTAGGATCAGAGTCTATCTCCTTGTTGCTTTTATATAGCAGTGGAGTCTTATTGAATACAGATTTCTTAGCGACAAAAAATTTGCCGTCGGAAGGATCTGTACCAGCAAATATTGCGGGTGCGCCATCCCATTTTACTGTCATGTTGACAGAGGATCGGGAAGATCCTGCAAGCATGTCGCGCAGTGAACGTAAAAAGTTTACAGCCGATCTTGCACCAACGATACCAAAGTTTAGGATATCATCTTCTAGGTGCTCTAGGTGTAAATTTTTGCCTTGGGCATCTTCGGTGATGTATGTACTTAGCGATTTCATGTTATTATTTATAACGATCTCAGTTTTGCAATTATCATATCTGCAATGATTTTATGCCCCAATTCATTAGGATGATTGTCACCTGGTATGAAGTAATCGTGCTGTACATTGTTCATTGCATTTTTGTCAGCTACCCTTAGATTGTCTTCCCAAACTTCAGTGCCCAATAGAAGGTGTGTCAAACTTTTTTTGCGATCCAAGAATACTGAATCAGGTATGTCAAAGAAAGGTGCAATCTCTAGGTTGCCATAGTTATGTGCCAAGACAAGTTTCATTCCTTTGTCTTTAGCTAGATTGATCAGAGTATAGATGAACAGTGAGTGATGATAGACGTACCATTCTCTATAGCTGTGTATTTCGAGAATCGAAAGTTGTTCAGGGCAGTCGTTAAAAATGCTTGAGGTTTGATAATCGCGTTGAATATTGTACCATCGAGTATCGGGGGGAATGATTACTACAAGTGAATCACCTTCTTTAAATTCGGGGCTTTGTTTTAATACATCTGCTGTTACATGACCCATTGAAGATGCAGAAATACCTTTGTTGATGACTTCACCCTCAAAATGATCCGAGAATCTTTTTTCCTTTTCTTTTAGACCGTATCCTGCAGCCCAGCTATCCCCGAATACCCATATCATTCATCCACTTCCTTTTTCTTTCTTGGAGTCTTCTTCTTGCCTTTCTCGTACAGGTTCAGTTCTCTCTCTAAATGTTTTATTTTGATTGCCATTTCCAGTTGCTCGGCAGCCATCTTGTTGATTCGATCATTGTACTCTTGATCCTGTAATTCCCAAGATTTGTTCTGCCGTACAAGTTCTGCATATGATTCAGTCAATTCAGCGTTCTTCTCTGCTAACATTCCTACACGTTGCACATATAAGCCGTACAAGTCGGCGTGTTCCCTCATCAAAAACTCACGGATATCTCGCAAGCGTATCAATTCTTTCTCTTCATTCTCTATCATATTAATTTTTCCCATTCAAAATCAATGAACGATTTAGTTTCCCACTGGCTGCGAGTCTCATTGCGCGTACCAATTATACTATTTAGCACTTCTAATTCGTCTTTGTAAATTCTAGGATGATACATGATCATGTTTTCATTGTCATATGTTGGCTTGTCTACATCGTTGGTCATTACACTCTTTCTTCTGCCACGTTTGTCAATGAGTACATTTGGCATGAGAGTCTTTACCATATAGGTGCTAAGTTTTTCAAGAAACATTTTGTCGCCGTAGTGCATCCCTGCGTACTCCTCATCATATCCGTATGATTCTAAGAAGTCTTTACGTCTGATACAAAAATCATTGATTGATTCTTCACATCTACCTATGTAGTCTTGCTTAAAGTTTCTCCAGAAGGTAAAGTATTGTTTCAGTGTCGAGGTCTGGGTTGCTTTGAATAATTCGTATGCAACGCCTTGATCCATGTACATATCGATATCAGTAAAATAGCACCACACAGTTTTAGATTCCTGTGCAGCTAGATTCCTACAGCCATGAGAGTTGAATCCGATGTCTTCTTTTACACGATATAGGGATACAGGTAAATCGTCAGCATAGAGTCTAACGATTGGTTCGGCGGGGTATTTCATTGAGCCATCATCAACAATTAGCAGAGAGGTGAAATGATCCTTATCAAAATTCTCTAATAGTTCTTCTAGAAATTCTGGCTCGTTATAATATGTTGTGATGTAGGTAATGTCAGGGTGACCATACCAAGGCCCTTTCATCCAGTAGGACCCCCGATCTTGTTGTTCACCTTTTGTACAATGTCACGCACCTTAACAGACTTTGGATCTTTCTTTCCATGTGTACTTGCTAGTGCGCTATTAGGATTCGCATCTGAGATTTTAGATAGGACTTCCTTGAAGCCATTATCAGTCTTAGTTCTATCACCGGTGCCATGAACGGTAGATGGTGCACCTGATAGAAATCTTTCTATGTGAGGATTTTCTTCAAGATAGTCCACTGATGATTGCCATGACATTATAGCATCCCATTCTTCACCAGTGTCTTTATTTCTAAACGAGTATGTTGGCATTCACGGTCTCCATTGAGTATCATTTATATATAACGCCGTAGCGAATAGATTGCCGCCAGTACCTGTCTCAGAGATTGTCTTCTCAGTCAGTGTAGCCGCATGACCTAGATCTTTCGGTAAGCATTTGCCGCCAAACCCTGCCTTGCCATCGGGACCTGGTACGTCCCAGTGAGAGTTTGCGAGTACAGGATCGTCTGTCAGCATCTCAGATAAGTCGCTGTAGTTCACCCCTGCTACCTCGCATGCCTCGCTCAGTTGATTTGCAACAGCCACAGTCATAGCAAGTGCAGTATTTCTAGCGACCTTATACATGCAAGCAAGCTCACTATTGACAAACAAGATGCGTTTACCTGTATGCAATGCATTCATTAGATTGACTATTCGGCAGTTTGCAGCGCCTGAAGGAATCGGCAACCAGGGCGCAACGGCTGCTACTTTAGCACCAAAGATTAGTGGAAGCGCAGGATCATCAACATCGGACTTCCAAGAGCTTTCACGCAAAAACTCAGGCATGAAAATTGTTCTCTCAGGAAATCGATAGACATGGTCAGGGCCAAGAGTAGACCGGATGACAGGCACACAAGTGTTAGGAAGTATAAGGGCTTCCTGAACGGCAACACTTGCGTCTAAGGCGCCTGTCTCCGGATTAGTCGGAGTAGGAACACATATGAATGCAAACTCGATCTCATCCCATACAGGATCGTCCAGCTCAATCGAATACCCTAGTAAAGGGTCATGAATAAAAATTTCACTGTCGCCTCGTTGCAACAGGTATTCAGTTGCTTTTCCGACGAAGCCGTAACCTATAATTGCTACTTTCATAATGTACTCCTAGAAAATGGTGCCGTCTGAGGGAGTCGAACCCCCAATCTACGCATTACAAGTGCGTTGCCTTACCATTGGGCCAAGACGGCTTAAAAACTTTTTCCTTCAGCATATCGTTGTCTACGATAATGCCTTCCGTTTCCTTTATTCTTAGCCTTATATGTATCTGTCTGGCTGTGGCAATTAGGACATATAAGGCTCAAATTTTCTTTCTTGTCGTTAGTGCTGTTGCCATCTATATGCTCTAACTCTAACACAATTGGCTTTTGGTTCCACTCAGTAATTCCGCACTCCCAGCAACCTTCCTTTTGCTCACTAAGATACCGTTTAATCGTTCCCTTAGCAGTGGTGCCGTTTTCTTCCCACTCACGAATGCGTTTTTTATACTGATATTCTTGTTGACATTTGTTGTCACAATATGTATTAGTATAACTGTAGCCTTTCCATTTATTAATTTTGCCGCAATGTTGGCAGTTGTAATCTTGCATAAACACCCCCTGTTATAGAGCTATTTATACATTTGAAGTACTCTACCAACTATGCGGGCAAAAGGCCCAGTGTTACCACCAGACCTCTTTTACTTTCTTATCGCTTTTGACAACAAGAACTGGCTTGTCTTGAGCGATGTTATTTATACGCCGATAGTAGATTTTATCCATATCAGAGAATTTTACGCCGTCAAAATCAGACTTTAGATTTAAGACGGCGAAGTCACCCTTAGCTTGGTTCATTGATTACTGGAGCCTCTTCAGTTTGAGTAGGGATAGCAGACACAACCGTGACTGCTGGTTTACGAGGACGCGCACTAGTGACACCACGATACGCAACACGGGCAACCGCCTCACGCTCTTCAGGAGTCTTGGGGAGTCCTTGTTCTAACATCCACGCAGCAGCTTCAATGCGCGTCATGGGTGATGGGAGTGCAACAAAGTTGACACCTGTGTTGCTCTTTAGCTTTTTGATACGACCTATAAGATCGTTGCCGAAACGTGCCTTAGTGACACCTTTTTCAGTTACTGACAAGCCTGCGACTGTGAATGTTTGATTTGACATAATGTTTTACTCTCAATTGTTTAATATAGTATATTATAAGCGATTTTGGTGATTAAAGCAACCTTTTTTTCACCCGTTTTTAGAACCTTTTGTTATAAGAATCTGACCCGTTATACTCAATATAATCGATAAATCCTCTCCCAAATAACGACAGGGTGTACTCGGAATGAATACCTGTAACGATAGAAGTGCCTTCTTCATCACCGAAGAAGTCCAGGATCTCTTGTATAGCTACAAATTCGACGATAAACCCCTTGCTATTACTGACTTCCATCATGCATACTCTCCTAGATACTGACGGGTGATCTCTTCCAAGGTCTTTTCAAACCCAACCAATTCAAGCCTTGATAGACTCGGCGGTCCTGCAGCAACCTCAAAGTTGCCTATTTTCGACATTAGTGCCTGGCGCACAAATCTTAGCTGACTTTCAGACAGGGATAACTCTATTTGCTCTTCCAAAACGATTCCTTTTTCTCAATTTCAGAGTACATTATAAGCGGTATTGGAGCTTAACGCAACCTTTTTTTGCGTTATTTTCGATGTTTTTTAGAACCTTTTGTTATATGCTTATAACCTAATAGAATCAATAACTTAGGTGTTTAGTACCCGCTAGACCACTCAGGAAACTCATTTTCCTTGACCAAAACAAGGTTAAATGTGCCAGTGATAACCGCCGCACCAGTACCAGCAGTAACTCTTAGGTCAACATCAGTCTTCTCCGCGAGTGTGACTGGGATACCAAAGATATATTCATACTGACCGCCATATGTTGCGCCCTTGTGCATTGTTCTGAATACACCATTTGGTTCTCGCATGAGCAATCTAGATTTGATAGGAGAGTTAGCACTACCAGCGAATTCATAATGCATCACTAGCCCTAGGTATCCTGCTGGAACAGTATAGACACCCATAAGTGTCTGCCCCTCACCCGCATTGATCTGAGCGACTTTGATCCCTACAGCAGAGCCGTAATGTGCTGAAACATCCCCTACTTCTTGTTGTGAAGAAGTGTTGTACATTCTAAACAATCTAATATAAGTGTTTTGAGATGCTACAGCGGTTATTGTTGGGTCAGTAGCGTCAAGGGTGACTGTCTCTGATTGTATATTGAAGTCTGCATCAAGACCCTCAATAAAGAGTGTAATGCCCGCATCATCTGCATCATCTGATTTGAGATATACATTTGCGGCACCGAGATCCCATGTAGTAGCCCACGGATATAAAGAAGAACCGTCCCAAACAGTTTCTTCTACGCCATTTGCCGGAGCATTGTTTCCGGCAAATTTGTGAATGTGGATGGCATTGCGGAGTTTACCTCTCGCAAGGTGTACTCTCCAATCGTCACCAAATAGAAACGTAGACATTAGTTTTTACCGTTTTGATATGCATTCGCACCGAAGAATGCGGAGACTAATGCTGCAATAGCAACAAAGTAGGTAGGTGCTATGTCACCTATGATCTTAGCCGCAGAATCTAGGCCGAACAGTGAGGTGCAGAAGATGCCGAATGGGTAGAGTAGCATGCCAAATAGAGCGAACCAAGTCATCTTACGCATCGCATCCCGTTGTGCGTCTTCGTCTTCTAGCCGCTTTTTCTTGGCGTCTAAATCTAGCGCATACTCTTCAGCAGAAATATGTCCGTCGCCATTAATATCAATCTTATCGGCGACTGCTTTATCTACTGTGACTTGTGTTTCTTCTGACATGCTACTCTCCTAAAATAGTTTAACTATTTATAAAATTTGAGAGTTTACCTTTCGATGTCCGTTCCATGCAGCGAAGCCGCCGATTCGCAGTGCCCAATATGCAAGATTGTTCAGGAAGTGAAATCCATTCTGTTCAATACCGATGTCACGGAACAGCGCGTCAGCCTCTTTCTGTGTCATTGGCGCAGAAGTTTCTTTCTTACCTTTCTTCAGAAGCACGGTGTATTTGTAAACATAGTCATGCACTAAGCCGCCTATGAGCAACACGCCTGTGGGTGACAACCAAGATGCTAGAAACTTGGGAACAGAGGCACCGTCGAATACGAAGCCCTTAGGCACTACATAGTTTTCACCGTTGACTGAGAAGTTCCAGTCTTTAGCAATTTCCCACTTGCGAGTACCAAGAAGCCATAGCTTAATCGCACCCCAGAATCCTTTACCTGCTGTCTCAATTGTGACAGGTTTCATACTAGGCATTTCTTTAAATGATAACCCTACAATATCTTCTTCTTGGTCAACACCAAATAAGTTGATAACCCAGCCCGTTAAAATCAGGACTCCTGCGATGGTGAATTGCCACCATGTTACTAATTGATCGACGATGAATTCCATTATTGCTTCTCCTCTATTGTTTCAGTTTCTTTTGGTTTGCGTTCAATTGCACCTTCGTAGTATGCTATGATCGATTTTTGCTGTTCCATATATCGTCGGATCTCGGCAATATTCAGAGCCAGAGTTTCATACGATCTTACACTGAAGGCGTAGAACACCCACTCTTGTCCGTTATCTTTCTTATATGTTTTTAGGAATTCGTCCCAGTTTTCTTCAGTCACCACATAGATTTGTGGGTGATTAAGATCTACTGGCTTAGGAGAAACTTGTAGAGGAATCTTGTTCTCGACAAACTTAGTCTGGATGACAACCTCTGGTTCAGGTGGTTGTCTATTTAGAAGTGAGCAGCCGCTAATTACTGGTAGTAGTAGAAACAGCGCCGCTGATAGTTTCAATGTCATCCCATACCTTCTTTGTAGCGTTGTTGACTCGCTTTTCAATCATCCCAGGCTTCTTCAGACTGAGTAGTGAGAGATCATGCCGTTGTAGTTTGCCTCGAAGTTTATCAGTATATACTTCAGCTTCTTGTAAATTCACTTGCAATTCAGAATTACGCTCACCCATTTCAACAGCGAATTCCTGCGCTTGCTCTAATGCTTTTTGATTTTCTTCGGCAACAATCTTCAGCTTCACATTGTTCTCGCGTAGAGTTTCAATGCGTTGTTTCATATCATTGTACTCCCGATACACGCCGAAGCCGACGGTACCGAGTAAGCCGAATATTAAAATGAATGCATAAAGTTTAATCATGACTGTATTTATAACTGCTAAACTTTGATACTCGAAAAATCGCCTAACCGACTTCCGAATGCGCCTTTGTCAAAAGCAGGACCTGGATCAGGCTGACCAGAGTCATGTATTGTCTGTTGAACCGATTCATCTAAGTCATACAGTCGCATTTTTCCTCTATCAATGCCTAGCATGAACCGCTTGTTTGTCGTAGGATCGCTGTATCGATTCTTCAATTGCTTGACCATTAACTGATTCATCTGCTCCAATTCTTCAGTGCTTATCAGAGCGAACATCAAGTCAGCAGTAGCAGGCAATCCGAATGATTCAGATGTATCTGTCAGTTCCACGTCACTATTAGCGTAACCGCTGCGTGTAGTCTGTGTAGCAGTCACTATAGGCACATTCGCCTCTACAGCAAGCCCTCTAAGCTCTTCAGCAATCGATTTGATGATAGTATAGCTGTTCGCAGCAGTACCCGCTCTGAACCTACTACTCGCGCAGATATTCAGATAGTCAATAAAGATTATATCAGGCGTGAAATTTCGCTTGATCTTTAACTCATTAAGTAAAGCCTTGAAGTGCCCTGCGTGTGCTGATGCAGTAGGGTATTCTTTGATCACTAAACGCCCATCGATCTTACCGCTAATCTTACTGATTCGATCATCGAACATTTTCTTCGGCATATCTTTGAGATCCTGAATCGGGATGTTCATCATGTTCGCATCGATACGTTCAGCGATTCTTTCTTCTGCCATTTCTAATGTAATGTAAAGTACGTTCTTGCTTGCCGAGATTGCAGCCGCTGCCATATGACACATGAACAATGACTTACCCACACCAGTGCCTGCAAGTGCTACGTTTAACGTCTTATTAGATAACCCACCCTCAGTGATCTTGTTGAAGTACTCTAAGTCAAAAGGAACTTTCTCCTCCAGCCTATGATAGAAATCATATCGATCATCAGCATTTTCAATGTAGTCATGACCTACGTTTGTGTCAAAGCCTACTTGCAATGCCTTTTGAAGCAAGCTAGGTAATGCATCAGGACCCATCTCTTTGTTTGTGCCATCGATAATTTGAATGCTGTCCATGATAGCATTGTAGATCGCTTTGTCTTTACAGAAGTTTTCAGTCTGATCCAAGAGCCAAGCCATGTCAGCTTCACGATCAACTTGAAGTCCATTGATTGTAGACTCACATTTCAAATAGATATCTTCAGACACCGATTTGTTATCTTGCAGGGCAATTAGCAGCGCACCTTTTGTCGGTGTGCCATTGTATTTCTCTACATACTCTGCGATAGTCTGGAATATCTTTCGATGCTCCATATCACTAAAGTATTCGTCGCGCATGAAAGGAATGACTTTCCTAACATACTCTTCATTGTCAATCAGATTCGCTAAAATCTGTGTCTCTATTCTCATATGCCCACTGCTCTTTTATCTGTTCAATGCAAGGTTCGCACAAATATGTGCGAGCGTCTTCAATGTCATTATTAAAACACATTGCAGGATCATCTGCAAGTATTTCATTACCGCAACGGTCACAGTGCATTATCTGCCTCCATCAGTGGAACATCGTCTCCCTCATCGTAATACAGTTTCGACCGTGAAACTAAAGTATCGTGTGCATCCATCACAGAGTCCGTTGCAGGACTAAACTCTGTTGTGATGCAATCTTCAAATGTAGACCACAGTCTCTCAAATCGCATTTCATACAGCTCCTTCATTCCCAACAGCATGTTGGCAATACGATCTGAATACTCTGCGGGCATATCAGAAAATCTAGGACTATCTAGAATAGCCTCTAACAACATATCAACATCAGAGGTGACGTTCCAACACTCCATGATGTGCTGTTCTAAATCAAACCTGTCCTTCATTTTCCATCTCCACATTTATGTTGTATGCATTATTGATATCGTCCGCACTTACTTCATCCGTCATTATATCACTACCTGAGATTAAGTATCGCCTCTCAATCCAAGCACTAAACGAAGAATCAGTCAATACAGGAAGCCAGAAGTCTTTGCTATAAGTTTCCTTAGTTCTATACTTCTTGCTTTCAGCGCCGTCTCTTGCAATCTGATACCATCCATTGCTAGGCTTGACAACGTGACCTGACTCTAACGCCATGTCCAACAAACCTGACCACTTGCTGATACCACCATCAAATTTCACCTCGACAGGGATCTTTGATTTCTCTCTGACAAACCTAGACTTTTCAACATTGATGATGAAGTTGTAGCCTACTACATCAGCGCCTTGCTTCTCCTGCTGTCTACCTATGATGAAGATGTTATCCGCAGAGTAGTAGATACCTGTGCCACCTGATACAATATCTTTAGGATATAAACCAATCTCTTTGTATGTGTGATTGATAACAACAGCAGGGATGTCCTTGATAGTCAAGTGAGGCGTGATCATTCTAAACAAAGATTTCATTTGCTTTGCGCGTGTCATATCTGCAACAGACTTACCTTCTAGCGCATCATCAACCTCTTTCTTAGATGCTAAGTTACCAACAGAGTCAATAATTATAATCACACGGTCACCGCGCTCCAAGCCATTCAACTGCGACATTACATCGTGCTTTAGCTGTTCGATATCGGTAATAGGAGTATGTACAACACGATCGGTGTCGATGCCAAAACTATTGAAGTAAGCCTGAGGTGCACCGAACTCAGAATCGTAAAAGAGAACGACTGAATCTTCATATTTCTCCATATAAGATTTTGCAAGCAGCATGGCAAATGCTGTCTTGAAGTGTTTAGAAGGACCTGCGAAAACCGTCAGACCTGGTACTAACCCGCCATCTAGTTTGCCACTCAATGCAACATTAAGTGCAGGCACCGCAGTTTGAATCAAATCTTTCGTGCCGAAAAATTTAGATTGTGTTAGAATGCTCGACTCTTTGATTGTCGAATTGCTTTTTAATTTATCTAATATACCCATTAAGAATCTCCTTCTTTTACGAAAACACCATCGACCATCTTACCTCTACGGTCTTTGATGTCATTATACGCTACACTTAGACAGTCTGTCAATGACACATTGTTCCGTTCGGCAATGTTAATCAGCACGACCATACAGTCACCGATGTCATCTCTAACATCATTACCTTTACATACATTGTCACTAAGTTCACCTACCTCTTGGATCAATTTACAGACTTGATCTTTGTCTGTAGCTCCGTCGATGAGATTTCTATCTCGGTGCCATTGTTTTGTTGCGCTCACTAGCGCGATTAATCTTTCACTTTCATTCATTTGAGCAAGTCCTTTTAAGTTGCCGCGAATCATCATCAAAATTCTACGTTCATCATTTGTCATGAGAACAAATCCTCCAGTGATGCCACGGGTCGTGGGGTCCAATTGATTGCCGTTGCAATAGTATTCATAGGGTCGATAAATGCCTTCTGAAACATTAGTTCATAGTCCACATATCTATGTAAATCAAACTCCGGCGGTAGTTTAGCGTTGAATGCAATACAGTTCTCGCCAAGGTGATTAGGTTCCTTGAGATACAGAAACTTAATCTTCTCGCCATCCTGAATGCGCTCATGCTTCATTGTCAGATTATCACGCTTCAATACATGATTGTACATCAAAGCGCCTCGTACCTGCATCGGAGTGCCTTTAGAATAGATAGAAGCAGCATCAGAATATTTCTCTAAGTTGTTGCATCCTCTAGGGAAAGCAATCTGCTCGGGAGACATTTTCTGAAAGTCTCGCCATGTATTCTCTACGAAATCCTGCAACACACCTTCTTCAGATGTGAGACAAAGTTTCACCGCCTCGCGTAGACTGTCTCTAACAGGAGCAGGTGTAGATGACCGAACGACCTCTAAGCCCATCACCTTCAATTTAGGTTCAGCATAACGCACACCTTCATTATCGTACACGTTCAGAGCATATCTTTTCTTCGCTACCCAGATGCCTTTGTCAGCAATAACCTCGCGCTTGAAGTCCATCTTTTGTGCAAATGCATTTGTATAGTCAGCAATACTATCCATTGCCTTAGCAATCGTAGGCTCAATTTGATCTGAGCCAATCTTGTCAAGGGCAGTGATAATGTTTGACTTGCTTTTATTCTTGAGAAACTTCTGTACAACGCCATCCATTGTGATGTAGCAAGAGTCAGTGTCCGAATAAAACGAGTACATCTTATCCTCAGTGCCACAGACGTTGTTCAAGAAATCATCAAGTGCCTTCGCAGACTCTCGGATGACAAACTGACCTGTCATCGTGATCCCTTCAGCAATTCTGTCATCATAATACCTGAAGTACTGATTGCCCATTGCACCATAGAGTGAGTTCAATTGAATCTTTCTAGCCATCTGAAAGTTATTGTATTTAGCAATGTCCTTCTGATATTTAGGATCCTTTGTCTCCTCGTATTTGTTCTGTGCCTGAATCATCAGCTTCTTGTATTTCTGCCGATCATCAAAAAACTTTGAAACAATCTCAGGAAATAGACCTTGTTTGTCGCGTGTGAATCTAGCACCGTTAGCAGCAATAGCATAATCGCCATCAAGGTTGTACTTGCGTTCAAGCATACCCTCAACGTTTACATCAACCATACCTTGTACGAGTGTCTCAGGAGACATGTTGTATTGCATGATGATAGAAGGATACAGAGATGTCGCGTCGAATGCCATCACCCACTTGTATTCACCTGGCTTAGGCTCTTGCACAAACGCGCCTTCAATAGAACGACCCTGCGTATCTTTACGAGCAGGAATCATAATATTTTTAGCCAGCAAGTGATTGTACAGCAAGCAGTCCCAGGTTCTTACAGGTGAAAATGTATCACGGAAGTTCGACTTCGCGTCATATGTCATTGTAGCAATAAGCTCAATCAATTTCATCTTTTCTTCCAAGTCATCAATCAACTTGGTGTCGATGATGTTATAGTCGATGAAACGATTCCAGTCCTTATCGTAAAACTCCTTGAAAGTATCGAAGCCGCTTTCAAGTTTACCATGACCAAGTTCTACAGATGCAATGTGATCTAGCTTGTAGGATTCTTGCGCACTGTAGGTAAACTTTTTGTACAGATCCAGATAGTCAAGGACTGAGATGCCTTTGATATCGTAAGTTGTATCTTCACGATTGTTTCGCTTGACACCCTTGCGTCTTGTTAGGTTGTAAGGAGATAGAGAGTTCTTTGCGTCATTGCCAAACACCCTGTCCATACGAGAAACAAGATATGGTATGTCAAAAAACTCAACGTTCCAACCAGTAACGATATCAGGATACTCATTCGCCCACCATGTCCCAAATTTAGTAAGCAGTTCAGTTTCATCCTCACAAGGAACATAGTTGACACCTAGATCTTTTGTTTCAGGACCTGGACTCCACTCACCTTCTCCCCATGTTATGATCTCCTTTGTGTCATTATTCATCAACGTGATTAGAAGAATCTTGTCAGTAGGATTGTCTACGCTAGGAAAGCCTGTCTCAGCAGTAGTCTCAATGTCCATCGACCAGATAGATAACTGAGACAAATCAAACTCGATATCGCCCTGATATTCAGTAGATAGAAATTGATATGTCAGGTCAGTCTGTCCATAGATAGGATAGTTCTGAACCTGAGAATAGCTATCTAAGAATTCTTTAGCATCTCGGTTATTGCCGAATTGAATCGGCTTGATGTTCTCCCCATACAGTCCTCTGTACGGAGAGTCGCCATCAGCACGAACATATAGCGTAGGCTTGAAGGTTCGCTTTTCAGTAAAGCGTTTGCCATCGCGCACACCACGCAAGAATACTTGGTTACCATACTGCCAAGCCCAGCTGTAAAATTCGTTTTTCATAGCACACATTATATATCATAATAAGGGGGGTGTCAACTACTTTGTAGCCAAAGGAGTCACAATTTCTTTATTCGGTGTGATGATAGGTGAATTGGTGCCGTAGAGTTTCTCATATTCTACAATGAGTTCCTTCTTAGGATTTACTACAGCAGTTACCGCTGCGGGCATGATATGAGCAGTTGCGTTTTCAGCGTACGGTACCCAAGGAGCAAGCCCAATTTGCGCTTGATTCGGGTTGTCATCATTCGGCATCAATATGATAATCGCTGGCTGATTGACTTGAATTAAGTCTCTACCTTCAATTTGAATATCAGTTACCTTTGCGATAATTTCTTCGCCAGTGATCAGTTTTATTACTTGTATTGACATAATATATTCCTAAAGTTGGGGGCGTTACCGCCCCCGTTGTGTTAGTCTTGAATGAATTCGGGTTCACTCTTTTTACTGCCTACTTTAATTTCGACAGGTCTTTTTTCTTCTGGTACTACATGCTCCAGTGAAATGTAAAGAATACCATCCCTAAAGTCTGCGCCAGTTACCTTTACATCATCCGTCAAAGCGAATGTGCGTGTAAAGTTTCTAGCACCGATACCTTTATATAGATAGCTTCTATCATCCTCACCGCGTTCTTGTACACCCTGGACAACAAGTTTGTTGACATCGGGCACAACATGAATATTGAATTCATCGTCAGTGAATCCTGCACAAGCCATTTCAATGGTGTACAAGCCTTCGCCTGACTCGACAATATTATAAGGGGGATAATTATTTGATGTGTCTGGGATTGTATTTAAACTTTCAAACATTTTTTCAAAACCAATCGTGAATGGTTTCATGTCGTTTGCGAGTTCGTTTAAATTAGCCGCAGTGAATCTTCGGGTTACCATGTGTTTCTCCAATTAAGCGAGTTTATGTTGTTGAAGCCCTTTCGGCACTTCAAACGTATTTATAATCAAATAGCCGATAATTTAGATTTTATTTTGTTATATGGTTCAGTGAAATATAGTTGAAAATTTATTCTGTCCTCAGTAGATACACTGACGTTATGTGGTTGTTGAACATTTAATAAATGAGGAGTAGTGTAGCAGTAGGAAAACTTAGGCTTCTCAGAGTTGACGCTTTCATAAAAATTTATTGGTGTCACATGTCCTTGTAACGGAATAGATAGAACACAGTTTCGATACATAGGAGTATCAACATGTACTGGGACTTTTTCATTAGCACGAATGAATGTTAGACCTGCAGTAAGACACGCGGTGTCACCTTCGCAATAACGCCACATCAAATCCATAGCCAGCTTTCGGTGTTCAAGTTTCCAAAAATTGTATACCGACAATCTTACTAGATAATCGCCGTCAGTTCTATCACCAAGTTCAGATTTATTTTGATCATAGAAATCAGATGCTGCCTGTTTTAATTCAGGATCATCAACGTAGTCTTCGATATGTGCAACATCAGAAGAACCACCTCTAACGTAATTCTCTGATTGTTTTACTTCATGAAATATATTTAGAAGTTCAATTTTTTCTTCTGTGTGTAGAAGATCTGCAACAGGCCACAAGTAATTGAATTTCACGTTTACCTCACTATGGTTTTTTACCTATGTTATATTTAGTAACAAGGTCCCATTCATCTTTATCTTTATATGAGATGATTTTAATTTGACTCATCTCTGCCACATTTTCATGTAACGCTGGCTGTAAAATTTCTAACAGCCCCCAATCTGAAAGTAACTTAGCAATTATATTTCTTCGCATCAAATCCTCATCATCAATATTCGCTAACTTACCATCTAAAGCAAAAAGTTCTTTGAAGTGTGTGATGAAGTATTGCCCTCGCTTGTGCAAGATATGACAAGATTGATACAAAATTTTCTCTTTACGAGAGACAACACCGATACGAGATAAAGTTTCTCTGATCTTTAAAAAGTCATCGGGTTCAGCGAGTTTGATTTCCAATGGAGCATAGCCAGGATAATCAATGTTAAAAAATTCACTCATTATTTTATTCCTATTGATACATAATGTTTCGTACCAATATTTATAAAAAAGAGTATTTAACGCCCCCCTTTGTTCAACCTCTGCTTGATAACCTCGATATTTTTGTCAGTCAATATGCGTAATGCATCAGCCGCTTTAGTATTGCTGTAGCCATAATACTCTTTTAAGATATCAATCAACTCTTCCTTTTCAGGCTTCATCCATTTGTTATATCTTTTCTTAGGGCGAACAACATTCAAAAGAAAATCATATTGTAGTTTTTTGTCAAGATGCGGACGAGAGTTCATTTCATTCGCAGCAATCACCGTGTCAGGGCCATAGCTCATAGCCTTATTGACGATGAAAGGATTGTATTGCCTTTCACTCCAATCATCGACGATAAGATTTTCTTTGCTATGATTAATCGTGTTCGCAAAATCGAAAGGACTAATTGCCTTTTTCTTTTCCTTGAAAGACTCCTCGTCGTACTGCTCGGTAGGCTTACCTAACTCTTCAAGATAGCTCGACATTCGCCATGATCTCCGTTAGACAAGCAGTAAGATTGATCTCCTGATCAGCAACAAACGCAGCCTTATACTGATAGTCAGCAATGATTAGCACTAACTGCGGGACTTGCTTGACCTTAGGAATCAGAGTATCATATACCTTACGATACACTGACTGCGGGTCAGAGTCTACACTATTAGCGACCCACTGTCGCATCTTCTTGAAGTCCTTGTCTCTAAGGGCGTCTACGAGAGCCTTAGTGCTAAGTTCTGCTAGATTACTCAGTACACCCTCGTCAATCACACCACCAGCACCATAGCGTTGTAGCTCGTTCAGAACCCTACGATAGTCAGGGAAATGCTTCATCAGCAGTTCAGCAAGAACCTTATCATTGTAATCTACCTTCTCTTTCTTGAGAATATCCATCATTCGTTTGTGAAACAGCCCAGCCATCTTTTTCTTCTGACCGTTCACAAGTTTGAATTCAACCACAGTAGTTCTACTGTGAAGAGGAGCAATGATTCGATTCTTGAAGTTACAAGTAAAGATAAACCTACAGTTCTTAGAAAACTCCTCGATGAATGCACGAAGAGCAGGCTGTGTAGAGTTCGGATTCAGATAATCAGCCTCGTCTAAGATGACAACCTTAGGCTTACCTTCAAATGAAACTGTACTAGCAAAGCCTTTGATCTTTGTCCTGAGAACATCGATGCCTGATTCTTCAGACCCGTTGATTACAATGTAATCGCAGCCGAGTTCATTGCAGAGAGCGCGGGCAACAGTAGTCTTACCTGTACCCGCTGTCCCGCAGAGAAGCATGTTAGGAATTTCTCCAGCCTCGATAAACTGTTGAAATACTTGTTTCTGCGCGTCAGGCAAAATACATTCTTCCAACGTCCGTGGTCGATATTTTTCAACCCACAAGAATTCATCTGACATAAAAACCTCTCATAATAAAAAACACAGTTTAACTCATTGTTGCTTTGGAGTCAATACCGTCAGACAAGTTTAGGGTCAATTGCCTACCACCTTCTTTCGATTGCTCCTTTAGCCAAGCCAGGATGTTTTGCGGTGTCGTTTCTCCATAAGGATCATCGTCTACATTATCACCGTAACCTGGTTCAACAAAAGCCTTCTCAACACGCATATCGTCTACGATCATTGCATACCGCCAAGAGCGAACACCAAAACCGAAGTTGTCTTTTTTCACATCCATATGCTGGAATGTAGTGAACAAAGCAGAGCCATCAGGAATAACCTTGACGTTCTTTAGCCCTGAAGCCTTAGCCCAAGCATTCATTACGAATGCGTCATTTACTGATAGACAAAAGATTTCATCGATTCCTTCTGCTTTGAATTCATCGTACATCCTTTCAAAATCAGGTAGTTGATGAATTGAGCAAGTAGGTGTGAATGCACCAGGCAACGAGAATATGATTACTCGTTTACCTGCTACTAGATCAGCGGTTGTGACATTTTCCCATCGAAAGGGATTGCCCTCAGTGATAGTGTCATCTCGCACTCGCATGCGAAAAATTACATTCGCAATAAGCATATTATCTGGAGTGTTTCCCGATAGATCCGACTTAAACATATCTGCATTACCTGGCATAATTTTTCTCCTAAATAACTGAGCTAGGTTCAAGTGCTAACCAATACTTCATATCAGATGAAGTGCTAGATAAGTACATGAATTTTTTCTTTGAAAGCGTAACATCATATTCGCCCGTGATCACCTTGAAGTTCTCCACTGCGAGGCGGCAATCAAAGTCAAGATCGCTTTCACCTATGACATGCCTGAAAGTGTTGCTCTTAGGAGTTGAGGGGTCGCCGACTGATAACGTCACCGTGCCGCCCTTAGCAACTACACTCAGCATTGGCGCAGATACAATTGCAGCAGCCTTCATTATCATATTCACTTCTTCAGAAGTCAAAGTAAACTTATAATGCTCATCAACCTCAATCGTTTTGTCTGGTGCTGCGACAACAATGCTAGGATCAGCATAGTAGTATTCAAATTGACTTTGATCCTTGCCTACTGTCATACTACTCTCACCGAATGCAACATCAGTATCATCCATCAGAGTGAGAAGTGCCAACAGACTATTGAGATCATAAATCGCAAACTCACGATCAAATGTCTCAGAGATTGTAGTGCGAGAAAAAATGTTTTTCCCCGTGCTAATCGTCGCTAGAGTGTTACCCTCACGAACAAGGATGTTCGTGTTGATACTAGCATAGTTTTTTAGAATGTCCAGGGTGGACTTCGATATTTTCATAAGATAGCTCCATACTATAATTTGTCGTCACATTGTACATAATATTCAAGTAGAAGTCAATCTACTTTATTCAGAAAAGGTCAACTGAATCTTTCCACTACTTTTAGACGCATCGATTATTTCACGATCTGTTGTAGTCTCATTCAAAGCAGCAGTAAATGCTGCGGATACAGTTTCAAGGTCAACATCATCAGGGAATCTAATTTGAATTGTAGATGTCAACCCGTCATCAGAAGTTATCTGAGAAAAGATGCCGTTGTAATCATCACATATGGTAGTGATCGCAGCACTGTAGTTGTCAGTTACTGATGTTGAAATGCCTTCCCAAAAAACATCGGTTAATGAATCTCGGGTAGAAGTTAGTTCGTAAATGTTTGCCATTTGTCAATCCTCAAAGTTACTTCTCTTATTTATAAGAGAAGAGACGCAGCGGCCGTCTGAGGAGAGAAGTTTCAATAGGAAAATCGCCGCTGCGCCTCTAATTCTGTTACTCGGTATGTACCCTGTCGTGCTCGTAAAGAGCTAAAAATCCATAGTGGATAATCTTCACAATGTCCTTACGCCATACATCAGGGGTCTCGCCCTTCTTGCCGTATCGCCCATTATACTTGTCAATGTTTCCATGAAAGAAGCCTGGGCCATGTCCTCGGTCTATAATAATCTCAGCAGACTGTAGACCTCCTTGTCCATAATGACCCTCGTAAGTAGAGTCAATGTAGTTTTTGAATTCTTGAATCAATTCGTCTTCGCGGAACTTGTACATCAACAACCCTCCGTTGGCGGAAACTCTGAGAACACTGGCGGTACCTTCCGCAGTGCAATCAACAGGTCAACGACCTCTACCAATCGAGCAGTATCTGCATCGATACTCTCAGTCAACTGTCTGGCTTCTTTAATTAGTGATTGTATCTGAGTAGTCATTATGAGAAATCCTCATCCATAACAACATCGAGGGTTACTTCATCTGACTCAGCAGTCATAGACTCTAGAGTAGCACCAGCATCTACCTTAGTGTAGAGATCGCTGAATGCCTGTCGCGTGTCCTCGTCAAAGCGATTGACGCAGAGTTCGATAGACTTCATACGGTCATCAAACATAGCGTATGCATTGACAATGTGCTCCAAGCGGCGTGTTGATACCAACTCATCGATAGCACCCTCGCGGAATGTTTTACGAATGATGTCAGCCCAAGTGACTAGCTTGTCAGCAAAGTCCTCGTCAACCTTGTTGACCTTGCCCATCTTACCGAGAATGATTTTCTTCTCAGTAGCTGGAGAGGGATACTCCTGATCAACGGTTATTGCAAAACGCTCAAGGAAAGCCTCGTCTAGGATCTGAGCCGACATAAACTTGCCGTCATCCGAGCCGCGTCCTTTAGTGTTTGCGGTTGCAATGATGTTGAAACCAGAAGCAGGAGTAATCACCTCTCCAGTCTTTTTGTTGAAGTAGGGCTTGCCCTCCAAGATAGCTTGAAGACACATAAGTTTGTTGGATCCTCGGTCCAACTCGTCCAAGATGCAGACTGCACCTCGCTTCATCGCCGTCAGCACAGGGCCCTCACGGTAGACTACGTTGCCATCGACTAGTGTATTCCCACCAATCAAATCGTCCTCATCAGTCTCAATAGAGATATTGATTCGGATAGCCTCGCGACCTAGCTTTGCGCAGGTCTGCTCAACCATTGTAGTCTTGCCGTTTCCTGACAGACCAGAGATAAATGTCGGATAGAAAATCCGAGACTTAAGGATCTTGGTTAGATCGCGGCTGAATCCAAACGCAACATACGTTGGGTCAGTAGCGGGAACCAAGTCATCCACTTCAACCGTCAACTTAGCCTGAGTAACAACCTTCGCCTCGGGAACGGGTGTCGGTGCTACTGTCATAATAGGCTTTCGTTTAACTATGACGGGAGCGGGGGTAGATGCTGCAAGAGCAACACCTTCCATGTTGAGCGCGTATTGATTACGACCAATTTTGCGCTCAGTAAAGAACCACTTAGGAGCTGGGAGACCAGCACCTTTAGCAGCATCGAGGACTTGAATGCGGGAGAAAACTCCTGATCCATTGTCCAATGTTGATAAAACTTCAATTAACTTTGTTCGATTTTCCATAGTATATCTCTCCACAAGACTAATTTTTCTAAACTATGCGACTATTATAGTCGGTTTTACTGCCTAAGTCAACCTTTAATTGACCAAAAAGCAACTTTTTTTCTTGTTATTAATCAGCAACTTACGCTACCAGATCAATAAATTTACCAAGAAACAGTGAATTTCCTGACTTTTTAGACTGAAATTTCTTGAATCCTCGCAAAATATCACCCTTTTTATCAGATTTCACTTCCATCTCCAGATCTTCCTGCGAGAGGTTGTCACCGTTCTTAATCAAGTAAGACAGATCAAATCCGTCAGTATCCCGTATTATAGCGAACTTCTGCTGACGATACGATTTTAAAGCCGCTTGAGCACCTGCATCATTCTCATATCTTCCAGCTCGACTAGTAATTACATACGAATTGAAGTTGCCTATGTGAAAGTTCACAAGCGTGGTGTCAACACTAGCCTTAAAGTGCTTCAGCAATGCATTGTACATTATAGTGCGAGAAGAATCCCGTCGGTTCACTTTGTACTGCGTGGTCACACCGTTATCGGTGATATAAACATTTTCAGTATCACGCTGCCATGCCCAGCCCTGAAACTGAGAACCTAAATGCAACTCACCAGTAGGATCGCCGTCAGTCAAAAAGAGTGTATTCATCTTTTCGATTTTGTGATTACGTTTGAAACGTTTCACAAGTTCACGGGCAACCAACATAGCTTCTAGCAAGGGAGTGCCACCGAGCTGCAAACACCCAGGTAATGAGTGAATGCTAGTCCAGTATTCAGAATCTTTACTAGGGTTTCTATTGTAAACCTCAGCCAGCAGCAACATGTTGGTGAAAGTTTTCTTGTACATGTTATGTGACAAGTCGGAACTCATCAACTGAACAACATAGAAACTATCATCCTTGATGCAAGTGGTGCCATCTTTCCAATTGTTGCTTATGCTAGTCATTTGATCCCAACTACGGCTGGGCATGTTATCATCAACAGCGTTGGTGAATGAGTAGATCTCAAACGGGATATCAACTTTTTTGCAAAACTCAGCCATGACCAACGTTTGCAGAATTGTTGCAGTAATGTCATTGCACATTGAGCCAGAGAAATCAATAAACATCATCATACCGTGATTGGTGCCGTTGGGTACAACCGTGTTAGACAGGAATACATCCTCAGTCAACTTGGTAGCCCACAGCTTTTTCATATTCAACTCACCAGTCTTATTAGTCCTAGCGCGAGAAAGAGTAGATGCTTTACGCTTCATTTCAAAACGCTGCACTAACTGGTTGATGACTGCCTTGTTTTTAGAGTCAAAGTTTTTGCGCATTTTTTGCGCGACTGCCGTTTGTGATACATCAAAACTGTTTTCTCTTGAGCGAAAACAATATTCCCACTTGACGTTTGCCCAAGTTTTATGGATAGGAAACACCCAGTTCTCAATCTTAGGAGATACCCATTCAACATACGCATTTTCTTTTGCAGTATCAGAAACTAGCGAGCCTTCATTTTCACGGAACGCAGTGTCAGTCTCAGATATTGGATCTTGAGAACCATTGTCTTCCGTAGCATCAGTGTTTGCAACGCCGCCTGATGTAGATTCTTGCTCAGGAGATTCTTGCTCAGGAGACTCAGAATTATCCTCGCCTTTACCGCCTGATTCAGAATCTGATTCAGACTCCTCGTCACCAGCAGCATCGCCAGACTCTTCAGACTGAGACTCTTCGGAATTTTCTTCACCAGCGTCAGCCGATTCTCCTTGCTCACCCTCATCTGAATCACCGAAGTTTGGATCAGTTTGAGTTTGTGCCTTCTCAGGTTCTTGCTGAGAAGTCTTGGCTTCAGCAAATATTTCCTCAGCAAGAACCACAACATCTTCCCAAGATTCAGCAGCCTCGATACGAGGAATATACTGTTGCTCAGTGTCACTAAACGGAACGCCTAACAACCCACCGATTTTAAAATGCAAGTTGATGCGGTCGATCAAACCCAGTGTGCCAATGTCACGTTGAGCGACACCGAAGAAATCCTTCTCAAACAATTCACGATAGCCAGCGTAGAAACTTCTAACTAGCCCAGGAAATTTTGATTTGATCTTGCGCTCAATACGAGCATCCTCAATTACATTGAGAAATGATTTGAAAGCAGGGCCGTAATCCATTATATTATCATGCCAGCCCATCATTGGGGTGAATAGAGCATGCCCGACTTCGTGACCGATGAATAGATCGTAAAGCTCAACACTCATTTCTTCCCATATAGGCAGAGTAAGAGTGCGAGACTTTAGATCAAACGATGCAGTAGCTACATTGCGATGCTCCAGAGTAACGTTCTCCGCAGCAAGCAACTTAGCTAGAATTGATTTGTTTTGTATATTCAACAGAATCTCCTCGATTTGAAGTACTATTATAGTGCCTTAGCGCCTCTATGTCAAGAACTATTTCACAACCTAAGTCATTGATTTTGTTGGATATTCAAAAATAATGCTATTTTTTTGTCCTTTTGGTACTCTTTTTAGGAGGATTTTCGTACAAATCCTTCCTTTTTTGCAGTCTTTCGATCACTTCAGGTGACTCCATCCAGTAGTCCTTACCGTCTAGCAATGATGTGAGTTCATCATCTTCCATGAATCCTTCATAAGTCTGCCGTACCAGCTTCTCACCCCACGATCTTTCCATTGTGACTTGGGCAAACATTTCGCTGCTCTTGCCATATGAGAAAGAGGAAAAGGTGTGAAACATAAACACTGTATGATCTGAGACTTCACATTGGTCGCCACACAAAAATAGCATGGTCGCTGCCGATGCAACAAAGCCTTCAGCCGAAGTGATCACTGTCGCTTCAGTCTCAGATAACACCCGCATAAATTGTATTGCAGTGAATGCATCACCACCAGGCGAGTTCAAATGTATATACAATATGTCATTGGGACCTGCTGATCGAATGATATTAAACCACTCGATGTACTTTGCTGGTTCTTCAATTTCACCAGATACATAAAAATGATGCACCTTGGTCATGATCTGATCTATGTAACCTGCAGGTCTTTGTACTAGCCCATCAATTAACTCGTTCATAATATCTTGTTACCGCCTTAATTTTTTCAATTTGTTTGTCAATGATAGCCGTTCGATTAGGCCAATGAATGTAATCCTTTTCAGGATTCTTTTTCAAATTAGTAAGTAGCGGCATGATTAGATCTTCGAGGTCACGCAACTTAGTCGCAACATCTTGTTCTACCAAAGCACGATGCTCATTAATCATTCCTGAGTTATCAGCAGAGAGAACCCTGCTTTCAATTTCATATAGTTTAGATAGGACTTCATCTTTAAAATCTTCCGAGACTGCTGCTGTTGCAGGAGCTGCGGTAGTGGGGGTCATGTCCTCACTGTCAACAATAGTAAAGCCGAAATCGAAATCGTCTGCCATATTAGTCTTCTTCTGTAAAGTACTTATCGAGTACTGCTAGTTTTTCTTCGTACTCAGCAACCTTAGCAAGCTGAATTTCAAGCTCTGCCATGATGTCACTGTGTTCTCCGATACCAACAGGGTTAGTGAGCATGTTGTCCGCATTCAAAAGATGCTTGCCAATTTGCCCAGAGAAGTAGCCACGCGCTACTTTAATCATCTTATCTTTCATATTTATGTCTCCTCTTTAACACGATTTCTTAGGGTTGTACTACTGAAAGAATGCTTTCTAGAATTGTACACAATTTCTATTGGCAATTCTTTACCAGTAAATTCTTTGTCTCGGTATTCTTCACCGATGACTCGCACATCTATAGGCAATGCGAGTAAGATATCAACTAAATCTGCCTCAGTATTGTAAACGATGATTTCATCTACATATTTTACCGCAGCTAACTGCAACTGCCTTTCTACAATACTCTGCACTGGCTTATTCTTATCACACCTATCTATAGTAGGATCATTTTGCAAACCTACAATAAGATGTTCACAATGTCGCTTTGCTTCTTCTAACATCACGATATGTCCTGCATGTAACAGGTCAAAGGTAGAACAAGTGAAACCTATTCTAGAGAAGCCGATTTGCTTTTTGTAATCTAAGACCATTATTTTTCACCTTTGTCTTAATGCGCTTTAACGCCATGTCCAATTTCAACTTCGACGCCCGCTGCGTAAAGTTTTGCCCTAGCATATGATCATACTCATGCAAGAAAACTCTCGCAGCCAATTCAGTAAATGTTTCTGTAGCCCAACTACCGTCTGTTCGTTGATACCTTGCAGTGACAGAAGTTGGTCTTTTCAAGTTTAGCCACACTCCAGGCAAACTCAAGCAACCTTCTCTCATTGTAACAGTTTCATCTGATAAGTCAACTACTTCAGGGTTTATGATGTACCGAACTAAGTCTTTTCCATCACCGAATGTGAATACTTGCATGTCTAGCCCAACCTGATTGGCAGATAAGCCAGCGCCATTCAATTCCAATTGCTTCTTCATAAGCGCCTTACCGACTTCTTCTGCATTGTACTTTTCAAAGTCAAATGGAGCGGGCTGCCTTTTCAGCATATCATTGCCAAATTCTACTAGTTGTAAATTCTTTAGATCCATTATGTCATTACCGAATAGTTTTGTTTCTTTTGAAATTTGATCACGCTTCTGAATTTATCAAATAGTACATCACCTTTATGTGATATGACAAATACATGTGTTTCATCACCAATAGTATTTAACAGGTTCATAACGTAGTCCGTTCCATTATTATCTAAGCTACTGTCAAACACCTCGTCAAGTATCAGCAAGTTTGTTGCTGCCGAGTTTTTCATCTTTGCTATTGTTCTCCAGGTGAATAGCAAGGCTAAATCAATTCGCTGCTTCTCTCCTTCACTGAAACTAGCATACGAAAACTTGTCTCGATGTCTAGACTTAATCGTCTCGTTAAATTTCTCATCCAGATTAAACTGAACAAAGAAGTCCATAGACGCTAAGTATTTATTGACAAGTTTATTTATCGCAGGAAGAAATTGCTTTATCACGCGAGTTTTGATGCCTGTATCTTTCAACAACGAGCCACATGCTGATAGATAGTGTTGCTCTTCATTTTTCTCTGACCTAGTTTTGTTACTCGCTACGACATCTTTAGCCAGAGTTTTTAACTTTGCAGTTTCTTCATCGATGTCTGCAACGTTACTTTTAGCGTCGTGGAGCTCCAGATTTAACCTCTGTAGCTGTCTTTGATTAAGTATGATGTCATTGTTAGCATCGGATATCTGAGTCATCAGTCTAGCCCACTCTTTAAGAGTAACCTCTACTTCATCCATCTGCGCATCTAATTCTAAGGTAGCTGCCTCTAACTCCTCTAGCTTAGAAGTTCGCGCTTCCTGCATCCCCGTTTTGAATTCATGAGGAATGCCCTGCTTACATGTAGGGCAATCATCATGATCCTGATAGAAGTCTAACTCGGTTTTAATTTTTCGGAGTTGTTGTGTGAATCGATCTCGGTATCGAGCAAGGTCGGTTCTTTTTCCTTCTGGATCTCCAAGATTCGTCTTCTGCTCTGTGAGCGCAACTGCTGTTGTTTCCGCATCATTAATCGTCTTGTCGATTTCAAGTATTTGCTCCTTTATCTCTGTTATTTTATTGGCTTTGCTTTGCTCTAACGTTTCAATAAATTTCTTTTGCAATTCAGCCTTCTGTTTTGCAACTTCCATTTTGGTTTCTACGTCACGAATTGTGTCTTTGAGAATGTTTTGTTTTTCTTTAAGTACAGTATTCATCACAGTGAAGATTTTGATATCTAGGATGTCTTCGATAATTTCTCTGCGCTGACCCAGTGGTAGCTGCATAAAAGGAGTGAAGGACGCGGAGCCTAGTATCACAATCTGTGTGAACGATTTGTAATTTAACTTTAGAACTACCTCCTCTAGGTACTTCTGAGAGTCTCTCGCCGCAGCGTCCTGGTCTACTAGAACATCATCGCAATATATTTCAAAGATATTAGGCTTAGTGCCTCGTCGCACAAGATAATTATGTGTGCCGATCCTGAATTCGATTTCAACTACTAGTGACTTGTTATTTATAGTATTGAGTAGTTGAGGTTTAGTTATGTTTCTGAATGGCTTGTTGAATAGCACATAGCATAGTGCATCAAGCATTGTAGATTTGCCGCTGCCGTTCTCACCTACAATAAGAGTAGACGGGCTGCGAGTGAATTGCATTTCAGTAAATGCGTTTCCTGTTGACAGGAAGTTTTTCCATCGAAGTTTCTCAAAATATATCATAAGTTCTCTTCAACCAAGGCATGATAACTTGCCGTGTAAATGTTTTATGTTGCACATCGTCGGGATGACAGTGATAGCCCTCAGACTCTCTCTTTGTAAACACTGTGTCAGAATACGCTTCTAACCAATCAAATTCACCTTCGACAGGCAGCCAGTTTTTTCTACTCGCTTTCAATAATTTATACTCGGCATTATCAGTACCCTCTAGACTCAGTTCGCTAGGATATGCTGACATACGAGTCATAAAATATTTCACACCTTTGTTTTGCAGATACTGTTCAGTTAGAAACTGCCAGTATGCGGTAGTCAGGGCAGCACCTGTTAAGTCATGTAAGTTATTATAGTACACTGTTGACAATGGATCATCCCAATGAGCATTGAGAGTTTGCCAGTCATCGCCTTGATAAACTTCGTGACGATCAATGCCTGTCCACATTACACCTACAAGCAGATCTTCGGCTGACAGTTCTTCTAACAATCGCTCAACGCCTTGAACAACAGTTCGCGCAATGTACTGATTACCTACAGATGATTTAGCATAATTTACTAGTGGCACATTTAAAATTTCAGACAGAGGTAAAGGCCAACAACGGGTGTGACCTTCTTCTGTTTCAGTAAAGCTACACCCTGAAGTTAGTAATACCTTCATTTAATATCTTGTGCTTCCACATATAGAGTTCGCAATTGTGTTTTCAACCTATCACGGTCAAGATCAGTATTGATATTATCCACATAATCTACAAGCAATGTCATCGTATCCTCTAGATCAATATTCTCTTCACCTACTGCCTCGTCTTCAAACTCAGAAAAGTCTTCGATGATTTTCAACTCATTGAGGTTACAAGTATACAACGTATCAACTAGCTTGTCAAATGCCGTGAAGTCCGTTTTGTTCACAACAATCAATTTGACAGATCGGTTCTGTAACGTAGAGTAATCAAATTCCTCAATCTGTTTCATAACCTGTACATTAGTATCATCATAGTATACTTTATGAAACATTTTGTAGGGATTCTCATAAAATGTAAAGTCTACAGTTTCTGTCTCCATGATATGAAACCCTCTCGGATCATCGTAATCTGACCAAGTAATTTCGTATGGATTTCCGAGATAAAATATATTACCACTACGGTCACGATGATGAAAGTGCCCACTACAAACAAGGTCAAACTGATTAAAAATCTTAGAATCCATACCATGCTCATTTCTAACGCCTTTATACATCTGGAAACCAGCAAGTTCAAAATGACCAAAACAAATGGTAGCATCTGCATTCTCCAAAGCATCTTTTGATGCTGCATAATTCTCTGAACAGATCCAAGGCATCAGTAGAATATTAGTATTGCCGAACTTAACTTCAGTCGGATCTTGATACAAAATTATGTTGTCATACTCTGCGAGTAATAGGTTAGGTGAGTTTACTTCATTTGTATTTTTGAAATAGGTGTCGTGATTGCCTGGTATAAGATGTATGTCTATACCTCTGCGGCGTGCCGCATCAAAAAAATATTTCTTGCAACTCGCTAAGGTGTTGAAATTGATGTACTTCCGTCGATCAAAAATATCACCCAAGTGAATGATTGTCTTTACACCCTGTTTCTCTATCTCAGGGAAAAACGAATCATTGTAGAAACTCTCAAAGAAATTGTCAAACGGAATAGAATCCGATCTAGCACCGAAGTGCGTGTCCGTGATGATTGCTACCTTCATGCGTAAAAGACACCGGAGTTTGCGCCGTGTTCCATACACTCAACTTCGGTCACCCAACAGCGATTGTCTGTCATGTTTCTAACCATTTCATCAGCATACATGAATGCGTGTTCAGCAAACTTTTCACACCCCACGCCATCAAGTACAGTAAGTGATGCGAGTCCAGATTCTTCTAACTCTTCAAACATATCCATTGCGGGGTCGTTAACATCGACAACAAGTTTGTGGTCAAAGTGATCTTCAAGCCAATATTTAAGGTCCTTCAGACCGCCGAAATCTACAACCCAGTTCTTATCATCTAAACTTTCACAAGCAAAAGTAAACTTGAATCCTAGAGAATACCCATGCAACAAAGAGCAATGACTATGCGTTGCGTTAGGCTGTCTGAAAGTACACGAAAGTCCTCTCTCATGTCCATATGTTTTTGTAGATAAATGCATCACTCTTCACCCTTTAGTACGTTGATTAAACCGTCAGCAGAAAAATATTCTTCTGTTAGAAACTTATGATTCTTATATATACTATGTAACATCAAACCATCATCATAGAATGTCATCATCTGTCGAATACGGGAAAGCAACTCTTCTCGGTGCTTTTCATATTGAGCAAAAGATGCTGTCCAATCAGATGGATATTTGAATTCGTGACTGTACATTTCGCTGTACGATAGAGCATCCGGCACTAACGGCATGCCGCCTGCACATAGAATTTCATAGCAACCTATACCTAGAGTCTCCTGTAAGTTTGCAGAGAACACCATCTTAGCTGAACCAAGCAACTTATGATACTCTGCTTTAGTGAGAGATTCATCTTGTGCTACAACCAGTGTGTACTCAGGTAAATGTTTCTGCATATCTCTGAATATTTCAGGCTGTTTCTCGACAGCTAATCGATGTGGGAATAGTATCACATCCTCTTTATCGATACCACGTGTGTCATGCGCAATCTCATGGATCAAATAATCCATAGGCCAGCCTGTTCGATACGTTCTATCAGTGCCAAAGCAGACATTGAACATACCCTTGTGATCATGCGATGCAAACCAATTGTAGTCGTATGCATGATAAAAACTTTTCTCGGCATGTTGCAACCATCGCTGATCACCATGCGCGCCGAGAAAATCATTAGGGTCATACGAACCGGCATGCCAAAGACCGTGAGTTTCTACAGGTACACCTAGCAACTGTGACATGTATTTTAAGTTGATGATACCTGGATGCCACGCATCAGCGAACACGAACTTGTCGCCTGGTTGGACTTTGTTTGCATGAAACAACTCAGCAATTTTCCTAACTTGCTCAGACTTGTAGATGTTCGTACCAGAGAAATTTAGAAATGCACCAGGTGTTGCGCACTCAGCAATGTTATTAGGACCGTCAATGACAGTCACAGCCGCACCCGCATTTCTAATAGCCTCAGGGAAATGTACTTTCCACTGTGCTGTGTAGCGAGTCTCTACATATTCTAGATCAACTAAATAGATCATTCTGTACAATACCCCCATTCTCATCATCTTCGTAAACTTCAACCTTGCAAGCTCTGTCAGGGTAATATGCTTCCATGTAATCAAGCAGACTATCTGCAAGCATTTCACATGATTGATTGTTTAACTGCAAAGTCCCGCCATCATATAACGCTTCAAGTTCACGCTTCAATAGTATGAATTCAACATCTCTGTCATCATGAAACACTCCAAGAGTCACATAGAAGTGAAACATATGCCGATGTGGGTATTGCAAAAATTCTACACCAGGTAGATTTGCAGCGGCAGGGTATTTGTGAATGCCTTCTTTCTGAAAACTAACCTGAATAAAACTTTTTCTCATAAAAACAAATCCTCTAATGACGGCGGTGCGTCTGTTCGTACAGGGGTAGATTTCATACTACCTCCCAGATACTGGTCAGATTCCCATCTACGGAAATCGTCAACAGATTTGATATTATACAAGTTTCTGAATTGATGTTCAAGCCGCATCTTGACCGAATACTTCAATAAAGCATCTTTGTCAGTCAGCATGGTTTGCATAGTTCGCATGAAGTTTCGAGTACTACCTGCAACAACCATAGTCCTAACACGCATCCACATATACAGATCGCCGCCTAGTTTCTTATAGTCACCTACGCCGTTGTTTAGCACATTGTAGAAGTCTTCAATAGTAGTACCTACATCCATAACTGTATTGAGATCGTTGTAAATTAATTCATAGTTAGGACCCCATGCTCTACCTATGGACATAGTTCTGCCATTGATAAAGTACAATCCATTCTCTGCTGCTCTTGCATGCGAGGTACTATCATATGAAATTTCAACGTGATCATACAGCCCATTCTGACAAAAGATTAGATAAGGAATCATGCGTCGAACACTGCCGACTCCTAGAACGTGAAGATGTAATTTGCCTTCTGCATTTCTAAAAGGAAGCTGACTAGCAATAAATGCACGTTTCACATCTTCAAGTGGTCCTGTTCCGAGTGCAGCCGCACCCATAGCAACGCCTCCAATGTAGCCGTGTCCGCTCTGTGGGACCTCAGATAGCATCCTATCAAACCAAGTCATGTATGTGTCATAGCAATTTCCTTGTAAAATTGCAAATGATTTACAGGAGCTTGATTTCTCATCAAATATCTCTACTTGCTTTCTGATATTATTGCCTGTTTTTCTAGCAAGTGCCTCGTAGTTTTCAAAGTCAAAGTATCTACCTGAAACATCGTTTCTATCTGACTTGCCACTTGGCATGATGATAGGTATCTCATCAAAGCACATACCAACATCAGCAAATTCCGCTTGATTGTGATATACCTTTTCTTTCAACTCTTCAGTGATAGTCTTACCTTGTGTGACTATCTGCAATCCACCAGAGTCTGCGTGAATGTTTTTGATATGATCTCTGTAAGGTTCAAATCGTCCTCCATAGTCTGCTTCTTGATATGCATTATACAAGATAGAATAATTGTGACTATAATGATTGTTGACAAAATTATCAAAGATTTGATTTATCACGCCAGCAGTATCAGGATCATTAGCCGCAAGAGGGTTTGCGATCCGCATATAGCTTGTCCCTGATACTACATACTCTAGCTTATGCATTCATGAAGTCCGGGGTAGCTCTGTTAGTCCACTTAGAGAAATGTGCCTTGTATTGTCGATAATATTTTTGATATGCCAACACAGCATCATCACCCTTGACATCATCAGGCATTGCTTGCGGCAATACAGTAAGATTGCCTTCAGGGATATTCTTAGGTGAGTCAACAACAAGTGCGTGTAGTTTTGTATAGGAACCATGCTCTTTGCCATAGCGAAAGGTATACTCGTTGCATGTTTCAATCCAGAGTGTGTGCAACCATCGATAGTTCGCAGACGTTTCGCGTGTCCATATGTTAGAAGGATGGTTGATATGACTAGCTTTGTACAGCGTAGACTCCATTACATCATCAGACATGCGCCAACGCTTGATGCGTCGATTGTTTGCAGTTTTATCGATATACATTTCACCGTCAAGTACACGGTGAGCAGTAGAAAGTAACTGAGCATATTCTGTAGCCATCTTCACAACATGCTTGTCGTTTTGTAGCATTGCGGCAACAGCAGGATCTTCGTTTAGTTTGAATACATTCATAGACCTAACACCTTTTTGATTTCATTACTCTGCTCAATCTTACCTAGATAGTAAGCATCAATAATAATATTATAGATGGTTTCTCTGTCCATGTCAAGCAATTTATGATCTTCTTTTTGACCAAGTCCGTCACGAAGACTCACAACCAAATCGCCTTGGTAGGTCATCTTGATGTCTGTTACATCACGAAGGATTTTAGGCTTCTTCATACTAACTCCTGAGTATAGTCAATAAGGTTCGCGTTTGACTCATTGCATCGTCTAGCGCGTTGTGGTGAGTGTCAGCCTCTGCCTTTCGTATCTTAACATTACTAACGCCTACTAGATTCAACACTGTCCTGTAGCACTGCACTTTCCATGCTGACCATGGGATAGTCCTATCAGTGTTCCAGTATGCTGATTCTAATATCGATATGTCAAACGCGGCACCGTTGCCCCAGATGACAGTATTCTTTCGGTCAGTCCCATACCATTCAGCAAACATATCCAATGCATCACCAATTGGTTTAGGATCAACAGTCAATGCTTTCCTAGCATCCGGTGACTGCCTTGACCACCACTCAACCGTTTCTTTGGATACATGCAACCCAACATCTTTACATGATTGACCATCAACATTAACATAGAATGTATCAAGTACCCCATCTTCGACATTAAAAGCCACTGCACCGATAGAAAGAATTGCCGCATAAGGTCTGACGCTAAGAGTTTCGATGTCTACCATTATATGTTTCATGATCTAGGTGCAAACTCCTGTTGTAATTTGATGTTGTCGAAAAATTCTTTCTTTAGGTCTGGCTTTTTAAAGCCCCCTCTTAATACAGTTGTCTGTGTTAAGGAACTGTGTGCTTTAATACCTCTGTTCTCGCAACAACCATGCGTTGCTTGCACATACACCCCTACATGCTCTGCGCCTGAGTGTTCTTGTATCTCATTAGCGATCATAACATTGAGTTCTTCTTGTAATGTACCACGCATAGCACACCACTGTGCGATCCGCGTGTACTTACTTAGACCTAAGAGCTTGTCACCCGCAATGATTCCTATGTATGCAACGCCTGAGACTGGCTGATGATGATGCGAACAAATACTTTTCAATTCACTTCTGACAACCAGCATACCCTCATAACCGTCTTCTACATAATTGGGAAAACTGTTGGGGTCTGGCATTGGATAATATCTGCCACTCATGATTTCATGCACATACATTTTAGCCATTCGCCTTGCTGTACCAATGCTATTAGGATCTTCTTCCGTGTCAATTATCAGAGATTGCAACACGCTTTCAAATTTATCTGAGACTTCATCGACTAGCAAGTCAAGTTCATCATCTTCAATAAATCCTGAGATGTTATCTGCCGCATAGTATCGAGAACCAGAACGTTCAATTCGATCTCTAATTGTTTGGCTTATGCTCATTTGTTCTTTCCTTCACATCATCTAGTATTGAATATGCAATTTTTCTATGTCCTTCTGCATTAGGATGCTGACATAGTTCCATATCATCTTCACATAATTCTTTCAAAGTGCCTGGTATAAAATTATCCCACTGTTCCATCTGAATTAACATGTGTTCAACAAATCCTGCATACATTATAGATGGAACTGAATTCTTTGTCAAGTAGTTTTCTGCCGATCTGATAGAAATTTCTGACATGTAATAGCAGATATCTAGTTCTCTTGGTTTGCGTACCCTAAGATTCGCTTTCTTGAATCTCAAACGTTCTGGGTCCCAGTCCCAATCTCTAGTATGTCCACTCCATGTTACAAGTGCAAATTGATCTTCTGTGAAATCGTGTGCTAATATCTGACTAGCGATTGCAGGATTTGAGTTTCCATCTATACCGTAATTTATTAGATCAAATCCCAACTCATTGGCGACATGCTCGACGAACGGTGTGACATAGTAACGATTGTTCGGGTCTGGTTTATTTAGACCTGAAGTGTAGCTGTCACCAAATGCTACTATTGTTCCCATGGGAAAACTACCCAGTCATCAGCCTCAAAATACTCTGCTCTATATTTTGCCATACTATCGCCTGTCTTGTCTATTAGAACGGCAAAATCGGTGTTCTTAAATACTTCAGATAATCCTCTTATTGTATCACCTGTGTCACAGATGTCATCTACAATCAAAGCCTTTTGGTAACTTTGCTGTGAGATGATGTGCATTGAGCCGTTACCATCTCTTAATTGGTATTGAACAGTAGCCATTGGTACGCCTAGCAAGTGCGACAGTTGAACAGCAGGAACTAAACCGCCTCTTGTGACACCTATGATGATGTCGTAATTTTGATCTTGTACGCGGCGATATAGTTTATTGATCATCGCATCATACTGTTCCCATGTTATATGCATTATGTACCTATCGCGTTGCCGAAAACGTAGCTATGATTTCTCGTAGCTACTTTATAACCACGACACATCGCTTCCATGCAGATGTCAGCAACTTCTTCTTGCTCTTCTTTTGTCGCACCTGCAGGCATTATCCAAACTTCTGGGTGCGGAATCTCGTTTGAATCAGCCAGAGCATTTGTTTCTCTACACCAGTAATCAATCTCGTTCCAAGAATTCTCTGTGCCGTTACACACAAATTTTATGATGCCTGTGCTTCGTGTTGCCTGTAAGTAATCGACGTAGATATCTGGCATAATTTTGTCTTTCTCGCCAGCAGTGAACAGCGTCTTAGGACTAATAGCCCAATGCCAACGTATTCCCATATCAGCAAGATATACGTTGATGAAATCTCGCAGTTCAGGATTCAATGGTTTTGTACCGTTTGTTTCTACGGTGATTATTTTAGGTGGGTTGCCGCGAATCAGAAACTCATTGACAATTGCCTTCATTTGTTTCTGTCGCAACATGGGTTCGCCACCTGTAAAAGCAAGCATATTTTCTTGACCAGTTACAGGATGCGTAAATTTGTTGAAAGGTAAACTTAATTCTATTCTGTCACAAACTTCTTCAACATCACAGTCTTGCGCCAAATGCTTATACTTCTTTGACCATGAGTAGGAGCTGTCACATCCATACTGCCATACAGGAAGATCTTCAACCTTTTTCACATTGATCAGGTCATAGTCTTTGTATGGCAATATCCATGTGCTTTCATCTTCAGGATTCTTTTGACCGAAGCCATTGCATTCTAAGTTGCAACCAAAGAATCGAAGCCATGCAGTAGGTGTGCCAGCTAGTTCTGCTTCACCTTGGAAGCTATAAAAAATCTCGGAGTATCTAATATTCATACGCGCATTATACAAGTATTCAAATGTTATGTCAAGAACTAATCAGCCAAATCTTTAAGTTGTTCGACCTTTTCTTTCGCTAACTTGAGTGCTTCAGCATCATCAAAGTATTTCGGTCTACGCTTAGCCAGCTTCTGATCCTTGTGTTTTTCATTTAGCATTGCAGCATCATCAGCTTGCTTGCGAATGAAATCCAGATATTCGGTGTTGCCCGATCCTTCTTCATCTGCAATCAGCCCTTCTATGTCAACACTCTTGATATATTTTTGCTTGATGTCTAGCTGTTTCTTTTCTTTCTGAATTCTACGCAGAAAAGCATAGTAGGTAATTTGCGTGAAATATGCAAACGGGTTCTTAGATTTTTCAGGATTGAAGTTGTCAATATAGGTGATGCAGTTTTCAATGCCATCCAGAATCATTTCATCTCGAAAGGTATAATTGACAAAATTGGATTTGTATGCCAAATGGTTTGCAATCTTGACCATGCATTCACCAAGATAATGGGTGACGCGAGGCTTCGGTTCGTCTGCTTCTTTTGCTGCCAACACCTTTTCTCGATACTCAGAAATTTGTTTTAGAAATTCCTTGTTATCGATATAGTGAGCAGTCTTTGTTTTTGTCTTCACTTTAGGTCTCCATAATAAAAATAAAAAATAACGCTTGACAACGTATTTAGTTTGCTGTATACTTCGCTATGTTGCGATTGAAAGGAATAATATCAATGTATCTTTGTTACACTATCAGATGGGATAAGATTTGGTAGCTCATCTTCTAGCTCTCCCTCGTCATCTCCTCCCAAGTAAAAATGTTCAACTGTTGCCATATATTCTGACGCATACTCTGTTTTTAGTTCAGTAATATAAAGTATTACACTACTATTTATAGTGATTGAATCCGCGCTTGAGAGAGTTTGCCAAGGCTTCAAGTTAAATCTCTCACGCATGTCCTTCCCTGCTTCTTTGTATAATGTGATAACTTCAACAGGAAAAGTGAGATTGATAGTATCATCCAAATTTTGTGTATACGCATTATCAATCATAGCAATAACTATATCACCTGTTATCAGTTTAAAAATTCTTATTGTATCACTCATGCAAAAAGAGACTCCAATGTGTTAACTACATAATCTTTTGTGTATGGTCTTGTTATTCTCTTATCAAGATATATACCATATCGTCTTCCTACATATTTATACCACTGCCCGCGACTAGCAGGTAAGCCATAGATTCTACTAAAGATCTTATCACCTTTATCCATCTCTGCTTTACGAGTGTTTTGTGCTCCAGCGTGTGTACTAGGAGAGGTAAACTCTTTCAACATAATGTTTCTTAGAATGTAAGTGCCATAGCCATTCATCGCACATTCAAGTGCAAAGAAATCATCTTCACCTACTACTAATTGTCCATCTACATAATCAAACTCTTCGTTGAACATAACCTTGGCATCATTTTTTCTTAGAAAGAACATCGTACCTTTCATAGAGCCAAACTTTCTATCAAAGCACAACTCATCGTCCCATTTAACATTGAGATAATTTTTATCAAGATTGCTGTACTTGTCTTTGAATGCGCCGTCTCCCGGTCTACCGTCCCAGTGAGGGAAGAACAGATCAACACCCTCAAAATTCTCTGGGTATTCTGTGAGTACGTCACATATGTTGATACCTGTGTGTGAGAATTCTGCGTGTTCTTTTAGTATAGCATCGTTGTCCATAAACAACGCCCACTCATGTGTGCTATCTGCATAGAAAGCCTCAAGCAATACGTTTCTCGCTTTCCCAGGCGGTACCAAAGCATGCGGTAAATACTGAACGCCAGGTATATACTCATCTGCGTAATAGTCTTGTGCTAAAACTTTAATTTCCATATTAGGACAAGTCTTTCGCCAGAATTCAATTTGCTGTTTGTGATTTTCTACCCGGATGCTTCTCGCTTCTGGTTCATCCTTACTGCCAAAGTAAGATATGATGTATGCTTTCACGTTCATTTCTTTTCCCCATAAACATCAAGATTTACTATCTTGTAGTCAAAACTTTCTTCGTTGTACAGCTTGATTCGTTCAATCATGTGGTTCAGTGTGTAGTTCTTCTTAGACTTCCAAGACAGATCATCGCCAACATCATATAGGTTGCATGTAGTTTTGTCGTCACCTTTCCTAAGCCCTCTACCAATAGACTGTAAGTTTCTTATTCGGGACTTGCTAGGTGATGCGAAGATAACATTGTGCAGGTTTCTTATGTTGATACCTGTAGAGAATGTACCATATGATGCAACAATTATAGCATCATTTGCTTTCTCTGTCAATGCTCTAATCTGCTCACGCTGATCAGTATCAGTGCCGCCGTATACGAAATACACGGGGCGACCATCAGATACTTTGCGTCTAATCATATCGTACAATATTGCGCCATGCTTTTCAACATACTGAAATAGTACGAGAGAGTTCCCTTTTTGTGTAGTTGCTAGATTTCTGAGAATCACATTTCTCTTGTCATTAGATACGAGATAATCCATCTCTTCTTGATATGACATTCCCTTGACTTTTTTCCTTTCTTCGTCAGGGTATTGTAGGACGATGCAGTTCACTTTTAATTTAGCGATGCTACCTTCGTCCATGAGTTTTTTTGTGGTAGTGACATTTATCACTGGTCCGAAGCAGCCTTCTAATACCAGTTTATGTGTCTTTGTTCCGTCAAGCGTACCAGTAGCACCGAAGCGATAAGGCGCATTCTCACATTTATTCATAATGCTAGTTAGTGATTTTGCTTTAAATAAATGCGCCTCGTCTCCATATACAACATCAAATTTCTCAAACCATTTCTTTGGAAACTTGTATACAGATTGCCACGTTGTTACTGTGATTGGAAATTCATTTGATTTTTCTTTACCACCGTATATACGATGGACATTTTCAGATGCTTGCCAATCTGTTTCTGATGCATAGTCTTGAAAGTCCCCGTACATTTGCTCCACTAATGAAGTGGTCGGGACAACCAAGAGTTGCTTTTTTCCTAGGCGCTGATAATAACGAACCAGGGTAAAAAGAATGAGAGACTTACCACTGCTAGTGGGGCTAAGTAAGAGTTGGCGTCCTGAGCGAATTGCAGTAGACGCGGCTTCAATTTGATAATCACGGGCTTCAATTGGTTTGCCATTAGTGTGTAGATTTAACTCCTTTGTAAAGTTTTCGATATATGAATTTGATACCGGGTCGCCGATAACGTCGATATTTATACTTATGGTGTATTCTAGCTGCTTTGCGAATCCTTCTAGATATGATAGCAAGCCTACTGGTAATTCTTTCGCATAGATGTTAAACAGTCTAGCTTTGCCGTCCCACATGCGTGACTTGTACGCTGGCATAAATCGTGCGCCTGGTACTTCAAAAGTAAAGAAGTCATTGATCTCTTGTAGAGTGCTAACATCGCAGTCTACAATCAAATATACTTCATTCTTTTTAGTCACTGTTATCATTACAAAAGTCCGTTAGTGAATTTAGTCCACTCTATACTGTTTTTGATGTCCCACGTTCTACTATTTAGATTGCGTAAAACTCGCTCTAAAAAATCACCGACAGTTGCAATGTACTCAACCTTGTTTGTTTGTTCAATCACATCATCATCTGAATCGAGCATTTCATTCATATCAGATTTTAGCGGCTTGGGTCCTAGCCATTGGTCCCATCCTAGTGCAACGAGTTCTTCTCTAGACAGTTCACCGCGAAAGTACGATGTCTTTACCTTGCGCAATTTGTATAGAGCAGCCTGTGATCTGCGCAAATGCAAACGCACATCTGACATGTGATTTAGGTATTTTGAGTGTAGCTCAGGCGTGCGTGTAGACTCTTTGCCAAGTGATAGTTCATCAATCTTACAGTCTACAGCCCAAGAGTCTTGGAGTTCTTTCAATGTTATCATAATAATCTCGAGGTCTTATTTATACATATTATACCGCATTACGGTATAGAAGTCAAGTACTATTTGACCGATTCTACTGTAAACAGTCGATATCTGAATGCTGCGACACCAACAAAGTAGTTTTGATCACCAGAGCTAATGTCGAAATCTAGACCTTCCAAGCTAATCGGGAAGCAGTCTACAAAAGAAATACGATTTGAAGGATTATTATTACTATCAAGAACGAAAAGATCAGCATCACTGAACTGACCAAGGTCTTTAGCTCTTTGATTTTGATTCGGAAATCGGTATCGTTGTCCATCTATATACTTTGTAAATTGTTTATGGTCTTCAGGAGAACCCAAGCCTATCATCCAGTCGTACAATTCTTTGTAATTAGCCATATCTTCTTGTACGAGGAATCTAATAACTAGCTCACCGAATCTCAGCTTGTCACCGGGAAACGCAAGAGTTGATAGTGGAGTCTCTACTTCAGGAGAACCAATAGACATCTGTGGCAAGTTAGCTGCCTGACAAAAGAAGGATACATTTGGAATGTTGTGTATCTGAAACTTGAACCCAGTAGGTCTAAGAAAATCTAATTCATCTGGATTCGATGCGCCGGTATATCCTGCTTCTGCTACATTTGTTATTGGATTGTATGCCATGATAGCTCCTAGTTACTGTATTATTTATAAGGCAAAAAAAAGCGCACCGAAGTGCGCTCTTAAAATTGTCCTAAGGAAAATTAATTGTCCTTTACGGATTCTTTTTCTTACATCAAATTGGTTACCTTAACGGCTCGGTAATATTGATTACGATCAGCAGTGAACGTATCAGCATCAGTTGTGCCATTGGCTTGTGTTACGAACGGGTTAGCGATCATACCGTAGCGAGTCTTGAAGCCGATCTTTGGCTGGAATGTCGCTGGGTCGATTGCACGAACCATCTGTAAAGGAACATATGGGCAGTAGAAAATACCTGCGTCATAAGCACTAGAACCTTTGTATCCTGCAACGTAGAACTGACTAGCAGCGCCTGTGTTAGCTGAATAAGGATCGATGAATACTTTGTAACGACCGTTCAATGTACCAGCAAATGTGTTGCCAGTGTCATCAACGTTTAAGTCTGTAGACAAAGCAGGAGTATAGTCAAGAACGCCTGACATAGCTAAAGCACTTGCAACGTCTGCTGAACAGATGATGAAGTTACCTTTTCCACGCCTTGTGTCTTGTGCGATTACGTTTGCATCACGCTCGATGTTGAACAACAAGCCTTTGAAACGCTCTACAGACCAACGACCGTTAGAGTCAACGTCCAAGTCGAAAGTACCAGGAGTTGCAGTAGATGCAGCACCAGGCTTAGCGACTTTGTAGATTGTGCGAATTACTTCGCGGTTAATTTCAGCAAGAATTTCTTGAGACAAGATGTTGCTCAACTCGCCTTCTGCGTCAAGACCGTGTACTGCTTTCAAGTCTTGTGCAAGTTCTACTGTGTACTCAGCTTTCAACGCGCGGGTCTTAGCAGTAACAGTTGTCTTTTCGATGCTGAATGCCATCTCATTAAGAGTAACACTGTCACCGAAGTCCTCGCCAGTTGCTGTTGCAACGCCAGTACCTGTTGTGTAAGCACCATCTACTGGGTTAGAACCGTCATGAGCACCAGCGCCAGAGAAGTCAGTATCGGCTTCGTTGAACAGTGCTTCAGCGCCGGCCTGTGTGCCGTAGTGTGACTTCATAGCAAAGATAAGACCAGTAGGTCCAGTCATTGGCTGAACGCCAGCGACATCATATGCCATAAGGTTAGGAAGTGCGCGTCTTACCAATGAGATAAGAATCGGATCGTAGTTGTCGATTCCGCCACCAGTTACGCTGTTGCTAGGTGCTGCTTCTGAAAACAGAGCTTGCTTTTCTTCACGAAGAGCTTTCTCTTGGTTTTCCAGAATAACAGTAGTAACGGCGCGCTTGTGCGGGTCTTTAATGGCAGGCAAGTCAGCGTGTTCGAGGACAGGACTCCATTTCTGTTGTAATTGCTCTGAAAGATACATTTAAGTTTCTCCTTACTTGGTTGTGTATATAATATTATTACTATTTATAAAAAATTACTTTTTGACTGCTTTGCTAATAGACTGCGTGTATATAGCCATTGCATTGTTTTCGGTAATGAATTCTTCTTCTACCGTATCTTGCATTTTGTCTTCGGTTGTAGCCTTAACCTTAGGGAAATAATTCTCTTTGATTACAGATACTTTCTCAGCAAACATGTCTTCAGTATCAAACTCAACGTTCTCAACCAATTTAGCAAGTTTTTCGGCTTCTGTTACGGTCAGATCAGTAGACGCTTCAGTTAGTGCCTGTTGACGTTGAAGTGCTACTTTTTCAGAAACCATTGCAATTTTCTCTGCAACGTTCTCGTCCAACTTAGTCTTCAGTTCATCAATTTGAGTCTGCATTTCACCTAGTACGTCATACTTCTCAGCAGGTACTTCGATGTAATGATCTTCAAACAAGCCCTTCATGCCTTTGATAAAGTCTTCAGTAATTTCTGTCCTGAGTCCTCGCTCAATTGCAAGTTCGTTTTCCTTCATCCAATTTTCAGCAACATATGAAAGATACGCATCGATCTTCTCGACCATATCAGTACGGAACTCTTCTTCCGCTAATTTTGCTTCTTCTCGAATGTCAGATTCAATAGCGTCAATTTCTGATGCTACTCTAGCAGTTAGTACTGCTTCAAAGATAGATGCAGCTTTTACTTTGAAGTCTTCGCTTAGATGTTCTTCGTCAGCAAATAGTGAAGCGATATCATGCTCTACTAGTTCACTTTCGTCTTCAGCGGAAATTTCTTCTACTTCATCTTCAGCGATAACTTCCTGATCTTCTTCAACTTCTACTTCTTCCTCTTCGCGGACGCCAGCAGATGTTGGGTTGTTTACAACAGACGCAGAGTCTGTGCCACTGTCATAGTTTGGAGCTTGTCCAGCGCCGTTACCTTTAGGCAGTGTTGTGTCTTTGGATGCTTTTGCAGATGCAGCTTTTCCAACAGGTGAAGTTAATCCACCTTTGTCATCTGATCCTGATAAGTCTTCCTGTTCTGGATTAGCATTTGAGTCACCCTGTGTAGGGATAGTCTTGTCACCAACATCTTTCGAGTTTGGTAAACCAGCCTTTTCCTCAATGCTTTGAGCTTCTTCAACAAGGGTGTCTACTTCACCGACCTTGCCAAGGAGCTCTCTGATTTTGGATTCAACAGCCATTTAATGTCTCCTTAAAGTTTGTTAACTTGTTTATTTATATAAATTTAAATTTTGGATAACTTGTTCAAGAATGAGCTAAACACCTGAATCTTCGCTTCTTCTAGTTCACGGCTAGATGCTTTGCGAATTGTTTGTTGTGCCTGTTCCATATCCCTTGCAGTCCAGATACCGTCAACCATTACCCATTCTCTATTTTCCATAATACCTTCAACATATGCATCTGGTGCAGAAGGATCTGCTACGATGTCAGCGGCTGTTGCCAGCATAAAATCGTTTTGGACTTCATTGATTCCATTCTTTTCTTTAATGGATCCAAGCCCTCTTGAACTGACGCCTAACTGAGCGCCTGCTTCAATTAAATTAGCTGCGATTTTTCCCATTGGAGTGTCTAAAATCTTAGCTTTACCTATCCAGTTATCGCCGTCTTCTTTCAATGATACGATCATGTGTGACACGCGATCAAGATTAAGTGACGGTCCTTCTGGGTGACCAAGTTCGCCTAATGCTCTCTTCTTGTCAATACTTTCGGCGGTGTATCGTGCGACTTCATTTCGCATAACTTCTTTAGGGTATACTCTGCCGTTACGATTTTTTAAATTTGATTGTAGGAAAACGCCCTCGATGAAAAGATTCTTCTTTCCATCTTTGCTTTCTTCTAAAAAGTATTGAACGTCTTCATTTAATTCTTTGATTAATCTCATTAGCCTAGATCTCCATCAGCGCCTTGGTGTTGTTGTGAGCCGTAACCTGCAATCTTTGCTGCCTGTACAATTACTGTACCACCAGCGCCAGTGACACTAACGACAATATCAGACTCGTTCTCTCTGTTATCAGAGAAGCCGAAAAATTCTAATTTTCCTGACATGTGTAAAGTATGCAGCAAGACACTGTTTCTTGTGATAGTAGCAGTCGCACCATCACCGAGTGTCCAATAAATGGCACTAATATCTACAACCGGGGTACCTACAGTTTCTGTTGATTTTTTAAGTTCATTATTCAAACGAATTGTCTGAGCAGCAGGTGTACTGCCATCTTCAGAGACAACAGTAACACCTTGAACCTGTGTTAATTTAAGATTTGCTTGAGTAGATGCCATTTAGTTTTATCCCCTACTTCTTTTTCTTGTGATTCATATGGGAACCTTCTTCTAGCACTTCCATGCTATAAGTCTCACACGTTTCGATTCCATGTTCAAACATAACTTTATACCACCAGACGGTGCCATTTGCATCTGGTTCAGCATGCTCACCCATGATCGGCTTACCTTCACCAAACTTAGGATGCACTACTTTAGTTGCGCAATTGTGTGTCAACTTAGGATCTTCAGAGTCACCCTGCTTTGGAGGTGTAGTATCACCTTCAGTGCTAGGCGCTTGGGGGTGCGCGGCAGTTGGCTTTTCTTTAGAAGTTTTAGCAACTGGCATCGCTTCTTCTGCTGCCATCTTTGCTAGTTGCTTTTGCTTTCTAGCGGCTCGACGTTCTGCTTTTGCGCGAATATCTCCCGCATCGTCTGCGGCAGATTCTCTAAACTCGTTAAATTTTTTCATCTGATCCTTGACCCTGTTGGGGTTCCTCCGATTCTGTTTCCGGTAGTTCATCGTCCTCCACCTCTACTTGAGTTTCATCGTTATCCATCTCTGCATATTCAACGTCGGTTTCAATCGCATCGTTGTATATAGCAGCGGCTATATCTGCTTTTTTATCAGCAACTAAATCGTCAGCGCGTACATTCATGATCCCATTAAAAGAATCTTGTGCGTCTGTCAGTTCTCCGTTAGCCCACTTGTCCATCATATCTCTGATGGCATCCTGTCTAGCATCTTCTGGGCTAACTTCTAATTCGATTTCTGTTTCAACTTCACTCATTATTATCACCTTCTGGTTTTGGTTCGCTTGCAATCTGAGAATTAATCTCTGTTATTTCTTCATCACTGAGCATAAGAATTTTCTTCTGAACATACTCTCGACTGAAGAATTGTCCTACGAATGGCGCAACACCATTCAATACTTCTGTTCTACTTCTAAGAATTTCCTGATCTTTCGATTCAGTGTAGTAGGCATCTGAGGCAAACTTATATATGATTGTCTCTCTAATATCAGCCCATTCATCTTCTTTGATGACCCCTTTTAATACTAACTGAGTCTTTAACAAGTCATCAAAAAGTACACTGAACCTACGTCTTAGCTTAGAAATAAATTTAACAAACTTCAATTCATCTCTATTTATCTCGGCGCTACGACCGAAATTTAAACCTGCTTGCTGTTCTAAACGAGAGACAGGCACGTTCAAAGATTGGTATAACTTTCTTTGGAAGTACTCTATGTCGCCTGTCTCACCTAGATTTGAACCTCCAGGTAATGTCTGAATCTCTGTGCCTCTGCCACCCTCTCTTCGTGGTAACCAGAAGTCTTCAAGCATAGACATGAATTTCTTATCATCGCGGATCTCGCCAGTAGAGGCATCGTATACTAATTTGTTACGATAGCGATCCATAATATCTTTTAAGTATTGCTCTGCTTTCATTCTAGGCAGATTGCCTGTATCTACATAAAAGATTCTTCGTTCTGGTGCGCGAGTGATACGATAGATCACCGCAGCGTTTTCCATCATTCTTAACTGATTCGCTGGACGAATCGCTTTATGTAAGAATGACAAAGGAATATTTTTATCTTGATCTACTAGTCCTGATGGGCAGTATGCAATTGCATCTTTAGTAATACGCAACGCTTTGCTATCATGCAATGCATTATTTGACTGTATTTGCCCAGGCTTACTAGCAATTCCTTTATCATCGTATACAAAATATTCTTTAATTTCTTTAATGAAATTGACGCCTGTATTCGGATCCTTTTCCTTTTTAACATCTCGTATTAAACGTATTTTTCTAGGGTCGATATATCTAATATCAGTAATGCCCTGCTTTGGCTTTTGCATGTCAATCACTTTGTGAAAGTAGATTAGACCGTCAATATACCAACGTCTAAAATAATCTTGCGCTCTATTGTTAAAGTCAAACAATTTCAGCACTTCATTGAATTCATCGTGTATTGCTTTTTTTACAGCGGCAGAAACATTCACCGAATCAGTATCAACTGAGACGGGTCTCTCATCATCTAGATTTGAAATAGTGTCGTTGACGATATCTTCAATAGCAGTATCTACATCTGCCATCATAGAGATGTCACGATATCTTTTTATCAATTGCTCTTGAGTGTTTGCAACACCGTCGATGTCCAAGTAAGTGCCATAGTGTCCGCCAGCATTGCGAACGGTATCTATAGCACCGTCTTCAGAAGGAGGCACAAACGACTTTTCAGACGCGAGTGCCTTTTTCCTGTTTATTTCAAACCCAAATATTTCCATTATAATCTCCTAATCCACACTATGTATTTATCTTACATCGTAGTGGGTGTATTGGAATGTCACTGTAAATTCTTCAAGGACGTCGTTCTGTGCATATTGCAATGCGATTTCAGACATGTTGATAGGGAAAGCATTGTTTAATGTGTAAGTGCCACCTGGCAATACGTCATTGTTTCTATCCAAATGCTTCACTACTATGTCTGCTTGATATTCACTTGGTGTAAGAACACCTGTGTTATCTTCACGACCGTTCATGCCGTTCATCCATTCTTCAAAGGGTTGACGTAAAGAAAATCCTGAATCGTTAACAATCGTAATTGTCCACGGATCAAAAATTCTTTCGCCAGCTAGTTTGATCTCACGACCTCTGTACTGAATGATAGCTGGGTTTACGTTAGAAGCGGGCAATGCAGCACCCGTAACCAGAAGACTGTAAGACGGATCAACACCGCCTACATATCCTGGGAACGTTAAGTCCACTTCAAATTGATTGGGTCTCGCTCCACCAGCGCCCAATCTTGCTTTAAAATCTTCAATATTCATTGAATTGTTCTCCTGTTGATTCTATTTATTAGGCGCCTAACTCTTCAAAACTGATGCCTGTGCGTGTTGCAACAAACGTCAGAGTGATGAAGTTGATAGATTTAGCAGGCTTCAAGAAGATGTCTGCTCTGAATTGGTTTTGATCAATAACTTCAGCAGTGTTATTAGTTTCATCACACACTACTCGGAAGTCATAGACACCTCTTCGACCTTGCACATCGCGCAAGAAAGGGCTAACCAATGAACGGAACTGGGCTCTTGTGAAACCATCGTTAAATTCAAATAGTTGGAATTTAGCTGCTGTTGCAATTGCCTTTTCAACTGTAATAAACAATCTACGAACATTGATTCTGTTGAATGCGCTGTTCTTGTTAAGCAGCGTCTTGTCACCGAATAAGATGATACCTTGTCCTTGTGAACCAACTACTGGGTTGATGCCTGCTTTATAAAGCGTATCTCGGTCTGCTTTGCTTGGGCTATACGCGAGTTTAACCGCATTCTTGATAGAACCACGTGATGCGCCTGCAGGAGAGAACCAAGGATCAGCCGTTGCGTCAGCCGTAACACATGCACCAGCAATATCACCACTGCAAGGTACCCAACGATACTTGTCGTTATACTTGTCGTACATGTACTTCCAACCGCTGTCCATTGAAGCGTAAGAAGATCTTGTGTAGTTAGACAATTCAGCAACAAGTGCTGTAGTTTCACTGCCTGCGTTGTTCACTACAGATGCTGACTGCGGTGATACAAACACCATGCAGTCTTTGCGTACTTCAGCAACGTTATCAATGATAGCGTCTTGTACTATTGCACTGTGCCGACCGCCGATAAGAAGGTTTACGTCAACCAATTCATCGTTAGCAAAAAGATCGTATCCAGATGTCAACTGACCGTCACTTGGTGCAGCATCTGCGCCTGCGCTTAGAGAATTATCTAAGTCGCTGTCACTTGAAAGCAAAGTAACAAATGCTGCGTTACCTACTGTAGATGTGTCCCAATCCGTGCCATTGCTTGGTTTCGTAACAGCCCAAATCCACTTAGAACGATTGTTGATTACATCTTTGTAGAAATTAGACTGATTAGAATCATCTTTAGCGTCTGATGCTTTAGAGACGCCTGCGAATTTTTCTAGTACTGTTCCTGCACGACCTGTGATTGCGCCGTCTTCGTCGATAACAATAACGTGTATCTCATCTAGTGATGTGCTGTTATTAGCAGCGTATGCAGATGTTCCTGGAGCACTATCAAACTGATTTGCGTAAGTCCAAGCTGTAACCATTGTTGCTGTAGCCGCTGCACCGGTGCCGCCGCCGCCAGTAAATGTTATAGCAGGAGCACTTGTGTATCCTAAGCCAGCAAACGAAACGATTATCGAACCTACTGTATCGCCGGCAAGTACCGCTGTAGCTGTAGCAGTAACACCGCCAGCTGGCGCGGCGTCCACTACCACATCAGGAACAGTTGTGTAGCCTGAACCAGCAGTATCAACTGCAATAGAAGCAATAGATCCACTACTGAATGTAGTAGAGTCTGCCATTGCTACTTTGAGACTGTTACCCAAAGAACCTGGGTACTTAGCTGCAAAGACACCTACAGTCTGGGCACCGAGTGCTTCAAAAGCATCTTCGTTTTTGACTAGCAACGCGCCGCCGTTTGCAGTTGCGTTAGCAGCAGCACCCACTGTTCGTACTACTTTAAGAGCCGATCCATATGCAAGAAAACTTGCGGCTGTTAAAAAGTCTACATTTGCTGTTGTGTTTGGTTTACCGAATCTCTCTACCAGTTGATTTTCACTTGCAACTGTGATGATCTCATCTGCAGGACCCCAATTGAAGTCGCCTACAAAACCACCGATAGTGGTTGCGACTGCGGGAACTACGTTTGAGGCATCTTGTTCCTGTACGAGAACGCCAGGGGAAAGCTGAAAAGCCATATTATTCTCCTCGAATTAAGTTAGCGTTATATTATATTACTTTGTTTATTTATAAATCTAGTAATTTAGGTTCTTCAAATAACCACAAATCTCCACCCATCACTTCCATTTCCTGCTGTTGTCCATCATCAATAATTCCAAAAGGTGTCAAATCGTTTTCAATTGCCCGCATTTCTGAATTATACAGACCTTCTCTAACATTAACATTTGTCAAGTCCGAGAAAAATGTGTTGGTTGTAACCCAGCCAAACAAGACCAAGCACATTGCTAAATCATCGTTGTAACCTTCGTCAGCCTGATAAGAACCACTTCGTTCAATAAACGTTGATAGCTCTGATATAATTTCTGGGTCAAATAAAAGAAGTTTTCGTTCTTCCATCAAACTTTTGAAACTAAAACACCCCTGTCTCTTCACTGCTTTAGATGTAGTTACACCTAATCGCGCTGCTTTACCGAAGCCAGGAGTTATGTATTGTCTGTTGTTCTCTGTGACTGTTGTGAATATATTCTCATATTCATTTTCCTGATGCAGAATAGTGAGAACCTGTTGCCCAATATCATTTGCTTCTACTAGAATAAATGCATCATTATAGTCTTTACCTACTTTCTCTATAATATTTGGATATAATAACGGAGAAATCTTGTTGTGTCGATATTTACCTACGACGGTGTATGGCATCTGTGTCACATCGACAACAACAAACGCAGAGTAGTCACCACCAACGCCTCTAGCAACGTCAGCGACTAGTATGTAATAGTTATTTGCTTTCGGCTCTTCGTAAATATCTAAGCCATCTTTAGAGTATATTGGCACTTTAGCACTAAGAGATCCTAGTGTTTTGCCGTTGATAAGTGTATTAGAGGATCCTAAAAATTCACACAATACCTCTTGGTTGAATTTCAATTCACCTAATAGCTGTAACTGTTGTTCTGCCCATGCATCATCTCTGCCAGGAATCTCACTGTAATGAATGAACATGTGCTCAAACCCGTTACGCTTCTCTACAGAATCGTTCCAAAACTTCCAGAAGTGATTATAACCTAACGGCGTAGATGTCAAAAGAATCTTTGTCGTTTTACCAGCAGAAATCGTAGGATATACAGAAGTAAAAAATTGTTCTGCTACATTGTTAGGAATGATTGCAGCCTCGTCAATGTATAGCCAGTTTACAGATTTGCCTCGAATACCAGAAGCAGTTGTTGCCGCAGTGAATACTCTAGATCCGTTTTCTAAATCAACATCACCCTTGTTCCAAGTCTTTACGCCTTGTTGCATCCATATAGGCAAATTTTCATACATGATTTGATAACGAGCAAGTACTTCCATCGCCGCCTTACTTTTATTCGCCATGATAGCAACAGTCTTGCTGTCTTGAAATATAGTGTAATGAAGAATACACGCAGCCGCAGTTACTGTTTTACCTTGCTGCCTTCCTTCCATAAGAATGCAGCGTCGATTGTCCATAATAAATTTGACTTTTTCTTTCTGACAATCGTACAATTTGAATGGCTGCAACCCTGTATCTAGCGTGACAATCATACAATAGGTTTCAATAAAATATATAGGGTCTCCCATACATTTTTGATATTCTATAATCTGCTCAGGCGTCCACTCATGATTATGCCCGATTGATTTTAGATTTGGATTACCGTGGTAAGAAGTTGCTTCTTGATTAGTCAGTTGCGGAATCATGCTCAATCACTTCTTTTTTTGCACTCAATGCTTTTAACAAGTCAGAGGTGCTACCATTAAATAAAATGTTTGTTTGATTTTCTATTTTCGATGCTTGCTTAGGATCTGTGAGATCGATCTTCTGTTTCTTTTCTTGTATTTCCATAGCATCTTTTGCTTGATCAGACATCAACTTGATAGCTTGCACTGCAACCTCAAATGCTCTTGGGTTGTCGCTATTTTGCGCGACTTCTAATATACTTTGTACAGCAGATTCACTGTAAGCCATTGCGCGTTTTAAACTACTCCTAGCTTCCTGAAAATCATGTTCTAGTTGTTCGTCTTTTTTACCAACAGGAACAATAGGCCTAGAAATTTCTTCAGCCTCAGTCATTGTGCCAAAAGTTTTATCTAACGCATCAAATACTTTATTAGACATAGGTTTCATCAAACTCCTCCAAGAATCGATATGCATCATCTATTGTTTGTGACCCTGCATCTGGTCCCTCTATAGTAACTGTTGGCGCACTAACATATCCAGATCCAGCATCGTCAATAACAATGCTGCCTATCTTATCACCATCCATAACTGCGTGTGCCCTTGCGTTTCCTGTAAGAGTAACGTTAGGTTCTGTTGTATATTTTGTACCTGCATAAGTAAGCGTAATTGCGTTTACCGCATCACCTGAAATTGTAGCAGTAGCGGTTGCTCTTGCATCTTCTACACTATACGTCTGTCTGACAAATGCCCCCTGAAAGTCTGGGTTCTGATATATTGTAGAAATAGCCTCTCGTATAACACTTTGATTTGATACATAACCGTAAAAATTTAATTTCATGTTAAAATTCAAAGTCCAGATTATACTCTGTCGATCTGCAAATGTTCCAGCAGTGTTATCTTCATACGAGATACCATCTAAGACAATCTTTATGTCTCGTTTTATATCCATTTCAGGCAAATCATTCAATGTGATATTAAAATCAGGATTGAAGTATGGTAAAATTTGTTCTAATATTTGAAGCCCGTCTTCTTGGTTCTTAGCAAAGATATACAATGCAAGATTCATATCATATGGTGTTGATACGAATTGACGAGTGACATTCAATGCATCCGAGCTTATCGTCTTTCGATGTTTTTGTATCTGTGATATTTTTCTACTAGGATCATATTGCAGCCCTAGAATTTCAAATCCCATTCTAGGTAGAATAATTGCAACATCGCCTCTTGATTCTACTGTCGGTGTCTGCTCAATGCGAGTTAAGAATTTTTGTTTTGTAGAGTATGCTAAAGGCACTCTAAGATTCTGTACCGCTACATCCGATGTATTCTTTCTTTCAATATTAATACCATTGAAAATTGTGCCAAAAGCAATTATTGCTTTGCGTACATGCTCATGGTAAAACTGCTTGCCTTTAAACATCTAATTCACCAAATGGGTTTAATTCTGAGAAGTCTAAAATGTCACCTGCAGTTTCTTCATTGGTGAAATCTTGATTATCGCCTGCAACACCTGGTTTGACTGAGAAGTCTTCTTTGATTATAGCACCACCAGATTCAAGCAACAGTCTGTCACCATCTTCTTTCTGCAATTCAAACAACCGCTGATCCAATGAATTGTCATCTTCAATCTGATCAATCGCGCCAATACCTGTAGTAATCTCCTCTGAACTATATTCAAACAATTCAGCGGTTATTCTAAACGTGTAAATTTTACCTAGCTGATAGAAAGGATTCTGAAACTCTACAAACTTAATTTCAAACAGTGAACGAGTTTTGCCAAAGTAAAGTAGATCGCCTTCCATTGGTCTAGCGCCATCTTGCACAAAATCGCCACCAGTACTATTACTAACAACCAATTCATCCCATCTACGTCTCGCAAGAATGAAAGTTGCTTGGTCGCGAGTCTCCAATCCAAAGCGACTGAATAACTCACCATCGCCTTCGTAGCCAGCAACGTTTTCCATATACATTTCTAGTGGATATGCTTGTGTAAATTTAGATAGAGAATCTTCATCAAAGATTGTATCTCTATTTACAAAAGTTCTAGGCAAGTAATAGACATCGTGTCCGTAAATCTTTAAGGATTCGATTACTAGGTCTTCTACAAGTAACTGCTCACTTGTGGTACCCGATGTGTCTCCACTTTGAAAATAGAAATTTGTTGGCACGTTAGCCTACCATAAATGCGGGAGGAAGTTCGTACTTAGATTGCATTTCTTCTTCAGTCTGTTGAATTTCTGCAACCGCTTCTTGAAATATCTGATCTCCGTTGAGTATCACACCACCTGGCAATTGAATGCCGCCAAACTTTTTCATGTTCTCTCCCCACTGTCTTTTAATAAGTGCAGTAGTGTATTTCTTTAAAAACATGTCGTTATACACTTCAGCGTAATCGGTGCCTGCAATCATAGCCTGACCTTCAGCAATCACATAGTCGCCAACATCGAATGTCTTATCAAAGTCTGTGTCAATGTAAAGTCTATTAGTTTTTCGATTGAATCGTATTTGTCTTTCAGTAACGAAAATGCTTTCTAGTGTAGATAAGTGAGTTTTCACCATAGAGTAATATGTCAAGTCTGCACTGAGTAAATTGTACAAGTCATTCAATGCAAATTGATAATCAACATCAAACAAGCCGTCTGACTTGCCGCCAGTTGTCGCGCCAAACTTAAACATTCTAGTAACGCCAAGAATATTGTCACCTATAGGAATGTAGCCGTTTTCTAAGTCGCCTTTAGAGTATGCGGTAGACGAAGATGTGGTTGTAGCATATCCAGACTGATTGCCTGTAATGGTTTCAGATAAAGAAAAAGTTGCGCCACCAGGCTTTACATTATCTACGGTGATTTCTGCACCATCTGTACTGACAACAATCGCGGTTGTTCCCGAAGTACCACCAGTAACAGTTTCACCAACAGTAAAGTTGTTAGCCAAGGATGCTTGTAATGTGATCTTTGACCCTGTAAGTTTGTGTTTGATGTAGGCTCTTTCGGTACCATCAAAGTGATACTCTTGCCAAAATTGGATTGCGTCATCTACGCGATCACTTACCTGATCGTCATCCACATTGATTTCAATAACAGGAAAGCCCAGTCTGCGTAAGCTATAATCAATCAACTCTTGTCTTGATGCTAGTACAGCCATCAGTATCTCCTAGTTATTATGGATCGTAAGCGTATAGTTCTGCTCTGAGTGCAGTCAATTCCGCTTGTACATAAGCCGTAGTAGCAATCTGCGTGGTGTTTGTACCTGCAGATGCTGTTGGTGCAGCAGGAGTTCCAGTCAACGTGGGGCTTGCTAATGGAGCCTTTGCTGCCAATGCGTTTGTTGTCGTTGTCGCATAGTTCGCGTCATCACCAAGTGCTGCTGCTAATTCGTTCAGCGTATCTAATGCACCAGGAGCAGAGTCAACTAAATTCCCTACCGCAGTATCAACATAACTTCTTGTCGCAATTGTGCTAGTATCAACCGTAAGTGTACCCGACGAAATGCCTATGCCAGTACCTGCTGTCAAATATGAATCGATTTCACTGTCTACCCTAGCGTTAGTAAAGTACAGATTGGTGCTACCTTCACCAATATCATCAGTATCTCCAGTGACATTAGTTAAATCGGCAAGCAATAAAGATTTACCGCCCTGTGTTGAGCCATCATGCACTCGCAAATGGTAATCTGTGGTGCTGACGGATAGTTCTCCCTGAGCACCGGTAAACACATTATTCTGAGTAGTTGTCCCTCTTCTAAATTGTACTTGTTTAGGCATGTATCCTACTCCTATATATTACATCTATTTATAATAAATTTTAAGACCAGTTTATTGGTAGAAAATATAAAATCTACCAGTGGTGTGATTGGTGTTCAGAACAACATTTTCTGATGAAAATTTTGTTGGCCCATACTCATAAAGCGATAAATTGTTGGTATCCCTATAAGCCATAAAACTATAATCGCTTCCAGTTAGAGTGGCACCTGATGTTTCACTCCACCAATGTACTCTAAAGCTAGTAAAAAACCCAAAGTTATTTGGATTGATTGTTGTTGTAGGTGCAGGCTTAACGTTAGCACCCTCAATTGTCGAGCGAGCAACCATCGCATAATTCTCAAGATTATCTCCCCACACATACCAAACACGATTAGCTGTTGTGGCTGCTCGTACAGCTTGGAAAGCTGAGTCACTTAATATAACGTTAGTGGAATCTGAAGGAAGTGGATTACCTTCTGTAACACTGACTCCGCCAACTGGTTGCCAATCTGGTGAGTTAAACGTAGCAACCAACGTTCCGTAGGTTGGATGAGTATAATTACCTACAGAAATCGCATCTGTACCTAATGACGTAACACTGCCAGACGTACCTCCGCCTTCTGTATAGTTAGCAGTGACGGTGATAACAGCGTCCAGATCTGCTTCTACTAGTGTATATGTAGTAGCGGTGGCACCTGTAATAGCTACCCCGTCTCGATTCCACTGATAACTGATGGCACTGATGCCATCACCATCAGCCAGATTATTAGAAGCAGTTAGCGTTGAGCCTAGTATTGATTCACCATTAATAATCGCAGTGCCTGTTGTTAAGTAGTACGCCTCAGTTGGTCCTGGGCTATCATACATAAAATTCCCAACACTACTGCGTACTATCAATGTAAGCGCATCGCCAGATAAGTATACGCTGCTAAATTTAGTATACGATGAAACATCTGGTAATATTGGCACAGGATCTTGTGCCCAGGTTTCTCCTGTTTTAGTAAAGGATCGTACTATACCTGTGTTGTCATCACCGACCGCGATATTGCTACCTGATACAATTCTGTCACCTGAGTTACTCATACTGTTGTATGTAAATATATTACCGTCAGGCGAAGTTATATCAGCTTGCTGCGTCCAGGTTGCGTCTGATCGAGTGAATAAGTTAAGCGCAGTAGAAGTAAAGTCCCGTGAGATTAAGGTATTTCCATCACCCGATAACTGGAGCCCGCCACCGAAATAAACATACGGGTCCGTGCCGTCGCTTATCTTGGCCTGGAAGTTGTATGTGTGAGGCCAGGAGAAACTGCCATCTACAGCTCTGTTTCGTGTATAGATATATATGGCACCAGCGGTGGAGTCGTCGGCAGTGGCACCGATGGCGAGGGTACTTGCATCATTAGAGATCTTAACATCAGATCCATACCGGGCTCCGGCTTCTTGTTGGCCTATAGTAGAAGCCAGCAGTTTGATCTGATTGCTAAATCCCTGGCCATGGGCGGCACGTTGATAAACATAAACAGCACCAGCATCAGCGCCAGCTGCATCTTCCCACTGGGCACCGGCTATTAGAGTGTTACCATCACCAGATATACTGACTGTGCTGCCAAACTGATCACCATCCTGTTTATCACTGGCTTGTAGATACTGCGTCAGTGACCAGGATGTACCATTTCTGCTATAAACATAAGCGGCGCCCGCGTTGGCAGGAGTCTCTCTTTGCCTTCTACTGCCTACAACAATGGTATTGCCATCATCAGAGATTGCGCAACTATATCCGTAGATATCACGGTCGCCTGACAGGTTGCCACTACCCTGATATGTAGCCTGTATTGCCCAGCTTGAGCCTGTCCTAGCAAGGAACCATGCCTTTCCTGCATAATCTGCCGTGGTAGTCTGATATGCGTTAGTATAGACAGCAGTGTTGCCGTCGCCTGAAATAGCAAATGTTTCTTTAAGTGGGCCCACTGTGGTAGGCTGAATTAAAGTGCCTTCTTGTATGTAAATAGGATCCGGTAGAGGTTCTGGAGCTACCGTCGACCACATAGACTCACCCCAACTGTATGTACCTGAATGTACGCCATGAGTATTATTGTTAGCAGACAATTCATAAGTAGTAGCATCCATAGTCTGCGCTGTTACTGCATTAGTTAGCGTTGCACCGGTGGTGCCAGGAGCATATCTAAATGCATTATTATTCAGAATTAGACCTGACCCGCCAGCATAGTCGTTTGTACCATTTTCAGTAGTGTAAAAACTACAGTTGTTTAACACAGACGTGTTAACTTGACTATTGTCATACTGTAAAGCCCAGTTACCATTCGCATTGGTTTCTTGAAACACACAGTTGTAAAAGTCACCTTGGCTGTATGCCGTCGAACCGTTAAACATGCCTACAGAATAAGAGTTTGATTTTCCATTGTTGTTTCTTTTTAGAATTGCGCCATACACTGCGCTATTAGTGTTTTGTAAGTTTACCATAGCGGCATCACGTTGAGCAGTGGTAGCCGTCCACTGAAATACCACCTGTCCAGCTGCACAAAAGAAAGTTCTAGGTAAATTGCCATCGCTGAACCCAGCAGTAGTAAATTGTGGTACCTGTGGGCCTACTGTAACTGGTGTAAGATCATAAACGCCTGGCTTGATCACATACATTACAGCAGTGCCGATGGCAGCAGTCTGAGATTGAGCATAACTTAATGTCTGATAAGCAGTAGCATCAGTGTCTCCATTATTACTGTCGGACCCATTGGTGATATCAATATACTTTTTATCACCTGAAAATGAATTGATAAAGCTAGTAGCCACCGAGCCAAAATTTGGGACAAACGGGATAACCGGATCTAAGAAACGTTTTAGTGTTTTACCTGCTAGAATTTTACCTGAAAATGATGTAATACGTGGCATATATTTCGCCTTACACCGAACCGAATGCTGTTACAGTTCCGAGAACCGTCCAAGCACCAGCAGACCTAATAAGGGTAAAACTAGCAATATCAGTAGCACTCGGAGTTGACGTAGGAGCTGATGCGCCTTGCCATAAAATTGTCTGAGCCGCACCATCAATCTGAACGGCAGTGGGTAAATACCCCGTGGCTCCTTGACTAATAATTAGTGCCGCAGAGAGAGTTCTATCATCAGTAGTCGGCACATTAGTAAAGTTAGCAGTGAAATCAGCAGCTACCGAACTATGTATAAACAACGATCTAGAAGTGATGTCATGAGTAACTACACCGGTTGCACCAGTTAATGTTGTTGCTATTTCCGTAGTTGAACCAAAAGTTGTTAAAGCAGTAAATGATGTAGTAGCAGCAGGAGGTGTATATGTAAACACACCAGTTGAGTTATCATAAGCAACAGCACCGTCACCTGATGCAGGTGCAGCGGCGCCTACTGAGATATCAGTTAGTGCTATTCCTCCGCCACTGCCGATCTCAGTATAATTAGTACCGTCGTTTGTAAATGCCCAATAACCTTCGCTTTCGTCCCAAATTAACGCAACATCAGCAGCTGAGCCTCTGTTAACGCTTATACCAGCATCTTCAGTTGGAGTGCCGGATGCATCTCTGTTCAATTCGATAATGTTGTCTGCTAAACTTGTAATCTGCGAGTTAACAATAGTTTGTGTGCCACTGATTGTGACGTTGCCGTTAAACACTGCGTCATCGCTGTATGTTTTAGCACCTGCGATAGTTTGTGGACCACTGGTTCGGACCACTGTGCTGTCTGCTGTCAGGACGCCTGCACTGACGGACACACCATCGCTGCCGGTGAGATATGATGTACCATCAACATATGCTTTTACTGACTGTTGAGATGGCAATCTAGTAGCACTATTGGAAGAAAAGTTATCTTCGTCAATGAGTGCCGCGGTAATTCTTGCATCTGCTCTAGCATTTGTAAAGTATAGATTGCTTGACCCTTCACTCAATTCATCAGTGTCTGCTGCTCCAGCAGTAATACTAGCAGTAGTAACAGCGGTCACTCTACCTTTCGCATCTACTGTGACAACAGGAATAGCCGTAGAGCTACCATAACTAGCAGCGGTGACACCTGAATCAGGAGTTGATATTGTAACCGAGTCTGTGCCTACTGCAACATCAATTTGATTCGATGTGCCGTTGACTGTAAGAGGAGTATCAGTTCCTACAACAATGGTAAAAGTATTAGTACCGTCACTAACAGTCCAACCCGCTGTTGAGTTACTTAGGTCAGCCCTAGCAAATTCTATTCCACCACTAGTAGATCCGTCATGCAAATGCAATGACTTATTAGTAGTGTTTACTGTCAGTTCACCTTCTGCTCCAGTGAACGAAGACATATCTGAATTGGAACCACGTCTTAACTGTAGTTGCGTAGGCATTCTAGGTCAACCCTCCGAGATCTTCAATTTGAATAGAACCACTTGGAGTATCTAGCGCGTCAAAACTTTGACTTGTTGCTTGACCAAAAGCATCAACCGATAACGCACTGAGATCTCCATAATCTCCTATAGGGAAAACTAGATTGGGATCACTCGCAGAAAAGTTAGCAATAGTCTGGATTGCTCCAGACGAATCTCGCATGTACACTGTTTTGTCAGGTATATTTACCGCAATTTCGCCTATCGCAAGATCTGATGTACTAGGCGCTGAGTTTGCAGTGTTACTTCTTTTTGGCTTTATTATGTTCGACATCTGCTTCTACAAACTCGCTTTGTTGTGGTTCTACTTGCGCGTTGTCATACTCTGCCAATTTCTCATTTGCAATTGCAAGTTTAGATTTAAGCAGAATATTCTCTAAGTTTAAATCATTCATTTGAGATGCGAGTGCATTCACATAAGTATTTATTAATTTCTCATCCATTTCATTATCTCAAAATTGAGAGGACTGTATTGTCCTCTCTTCATAATTTTATTTATACTAATTATATTAGTAGGTTCCGCCATCAATCGTAGCCGCATTAATTGTTTTAGCAGTGTTGCTAGTCAAGAATGTGCCTACTCTCGTATCTGTGTAATACAGATTAGTAGAACCTTCGCTAATGTCATCAGTATCATGATTTGATACATCGGAAACTGTGCCTGTAACGTTACCTGTAACGTTACCTGTAACATTGCCTGTTAAGTTGCCTTCAAATGCAGCGACAAGTGTAGCGACAGTGTACCCTGTTCCTGATTTATTTACTGTTGTGCCTGGAACTGCTTGCAGTGATTTAAATAAATGCCACTTATCATCAGATGCATCTCTGAATAAACCAGAGTACAAATCTAGTGATCCAGATGTGTCGTAAAGTCCATAGAAACCTATGTCAACAGCATCAGATGAATCGTTGCCAGTTGCTAATGAAAACAGCGGATCATTTACTGCTAAGTTTGTAGTATCAACAGTAGTTGTTGATCCACTTACTGTAAGATTTCCTGATACTGTCAAGTTACCTGATACAGTTGGGTTAGTTGCAAGACCTACTGTCATTGTATCAGTAGCACTTACAACAACATCGATTTCATTTGTTGTGCCACTTACTGTTAGCGTATCACCGCCTGCAACAGACTGTGTGTTGGAACCGTCTGACAAAGTAAATGCAGTGCTGATAGCCGCAGTAGAAACCGCAGTTACAAGACCTTTAGCATTTACAGTAACAACAGGAATAGCAGTTGTGCTACCGAAGTTACCTACGTTTGAGTTTACAGTAGCCAGTGTACCAGTACCCGTTACGCCGGCAGTACCATCAAAAGATGCTGATGTATATGCTAGGTCGCCCGTAATGGCAATAGTTCTACCAGTTGCCAATGCAGTTGCAGTGTCGGCATTACCTGTAAGGTCACCAGTTACATCGCCAGTTACGTTACCTGTTACATTACCTGTAAGGTCGCCAGTTACGTCACCAGTTACATTACCTGTAATGTTACCAGTGATATCGCCGATTAAATCGCCAGTTACGTTACCTGTGATATTACCCGTTACGTTACCAGTAAGGTCACCTGTAAGGTCACCAGTTACATCGCCAGTTACGTTACCTGTAAGATCAGCTGTAATTGTTCCTGCAGAGAAATCTCCACTTGCGTCTCTCTTAACAAGCTGTAAAGCTGTGTTAGAGGAAGAGGCACCGTCTACAATATCGGTGTAATACTTACCACCAATAGCATGAATAGCAGCACCGCCGCTGTTTGTCGATTCGATGTAGAGTTTAGAGCCTACACCATCATTTGCGGTATCCATTGCATATGCAAGTTCACCTACTGCTAAGTCTGACGTAGTAGGGGCTGTTGCAGCAGACCCACGTTTAATTTGAATGGTCGAAGCCATTGTTCTCTCCTAAGTTTATTGAATTTATTATGACCCGAATGTTCCACCGTCTAACGTTGCGCCTGCATCCAATGTAGCTTGAATTGCAGTAGCTACTGCGGAACTAGTTCCGACTGATTCATCGACCTTAGTTTGCAGTGATACGGATTCCCATTTCTCAGTCTCAGCATTATAAACTAGAGTTTCCCCTGTAGCAATTACGCCATCTTCACCCTTATCTAAATTTCCTATATTGTCTTCTAACTTCGCAATTTTAATCTTGGAAGCGGCTGTTGTAGTAGCGATGATTGTACTGCCGCCGACAGAAACTCTCGCTGAATTGCTACCACCTGTAACTCGTACTTGTACTTCATTAGCCATGTTATTTCGCTACCTCTTGCTTCTGAATTACTTTGTTGCTTCTGGGGTAACTGTTACGATACCTTCAATTACTCTAAGCGTTTCAGAGTCTGCAATTGAGACTACTTCTAAATCATACACATACCTACCTGCCTTCAATGTACTGGTCTGTGTTGCAGTTAAAGATAGCGTTATTACGCCTCCAGTAACATCAGTTTTTACTGCTGTAAATGCAGTATAAGTATTAGTGTAATAACTTTTACGAATGTGTGCAGTGGGTGTGTAGTTGGTCAGGTCTTTAGCTGTTCCATCTGGATTTGTCATGTTTACCACAATAGAAAACGTGGTACCCTGATCGATTAGCAAATTGTTGATAGTAGCCATACCGCACCCTTAAAGTTTATATTATTTATAATAACACGAAACTTATGAAAACTATACTCACCCTGAAATATGGGAACAAGTACAGCGCGTCTGATGTAAACACTATTTATGACGCTACTGAGGGCGCATATAACTATGTTTGCTTGACTGACGATCCTATAGGACTTTACAGTGACATAAAAACAGTGCCCGTCGATGCTGAGTATGGTCATTGGAACAAGGTTCTAATGCTAGGTCTAAAGGATCTAGGTGACGTACTGTACTTAGATTTAGATGTCCATTTACAGCAATCAATTGTTGACATCTGGAAGCATTGTCAGTATACTGCGTCTGTCGCTTTCACATACTGGAAATCAGATACTTTTCCGACTAAGCGTTTAGAGTCTAATCCAGACCCTATGATGAGCTATCTCGGAAACTACAATTCAAGCGTTATGCTATGGCGAAGTGGTCACTGCAATCACATAGTAGATAAATTTGTAGCAGATGAAGATTACTACATGGTTAAGTATTGCGGTGGCGATGATCGATTTCTTTGGCATGAATGCGAGTTGAATGCATTGCCTAAAGGATTGATATACTCATACGTCTATGGCGCAGACTATATATATGATAACAAATCATTTGAATACCGACCTGACTATATGATCGCCTTGTTGAATGGGATTGATCGACACAAAAATGTGAGACAACGATACTATGATGCACTTTCTGTGCATGAAATGGGGTGATAAGTATTCCCCTGATTATGTAAACAATCTTTACCACATGGTCAATAGAAATTATAGTAAGAGATTTAAATTCTTTTGCTATACTGACGATGCCTCTGGATTAGAGAAAGGAATACAAGTCAGAGCGATTCCTGACATAAAGCCATTGCATCCCAAGCACTGGTTTGGCAGAGAAAATTACTGCTGGGACAGAGCAAAGTTTCTACTGTTCAATTCTCACTACTGGCTAAAAACGAAAGGACCCTTTTGCTACTTTGATTTAGACGTTGTTATTCAAAATAACATCGATGACTTTTTCGAGTTAGCAACCGCTGGTCCGCATATGGTTTACAGTAACTGGGATGACCCAGCAAATCTGAATCATAGAGCATTTAAAAATATCAAAGGCACTCCTTATAATTCTAGCGTCATGCTATGGAATAGTGATCAGTGTGAAAAAATATACAATGATGTAATTAAGAATACAGATGTTGTATTTAAAACATTCTTCAAAGGATCTGATAATTATCACTACTGGCGTGAAGAACACGTTGTGGGTAAAAACTTTTGGAAGTTTCTATCTGATGATTCTGTCTACTCTTACAATAGGGGTAGAAAATTCCCTGAAGATATTGAAGAACATCTGTACAGAGAAGATGCGCAAATATGTCTGTTCAACACAGACTTAGTTCCAGGTGATCGCGTACAATACAAGCCGCACGAATTGCAGAAAGACTATGACTTGCTGATTCACTGGCATGGTAAAGATGACTTTGAAAGATTGTGGTTACCTAAGCTGCCTGAAAACTTCTTTGATTACACTACAAAAGATCTAAAAATAATTCAAGACATGGTTGATAGAGAAGACCATGTACAAATAGCAGATAAGTTTTTATCTGAGTTCCCTAGATTCACGCGAGAATGGGGTAGATATCACAAAGACTACGACAAGATGAAAAACTGGTTGCAGTTTGAATGGTTGAAAGAACGAGCGATCACAGACCGGTATTTGAATTATGAAGCACATCAACTCATAAAAGAAAACTATGATTCTGGTGATCTTGTTTCTATGCATAAAACATTTGTCGATGCGTTTCCAGAAGATACTACTATCAAAGAAGCTGATCAGAGTATGCTATGGAACATGTCATACGAAGAGATCTGTGAGACCTTCGATACACTGTATGCATATCAACGACAAGATTGGCTAATGCAACAGTACAAAGAGAACGGACCGTCTGTTTTCTTTTGGCATGCGACTTATAATGAGCTTGCTGAGTTGTACAAAAAATACTACTTCCACAATCTGACTGAGTTGTTTTACGATGAAAGATACGAAGAAGTATTTGAGAGACTCTACAACATCATGCCTAGAGAAGAGTTGCTGCGTGTTCTGAATCAACAGGGAGATGATAATACGCTGTTTAAATATTTTCAGAGTTACGGCGAAGAGTTTAGCGACTTGTACAAAGGGCTGTATGATGAGAAGCCTGACGGTGCAATCATACAAATGTCTACTGCTAGAAATGATACGGGCAACGAATTCAACGATATCTTTATTGATGGGCAAGAAATGTCTGCAAAGAAACTCGGTGAGATATTTGATGGGTACGATGTAAATTGGATTACACTCTCATGCGAAATAGCAGAGCCTGTATTGTGCGACAATTTTACAGAGGTGTGTGAGTTCTTTAATAAGCGAAACATCCCTATAACTCTGCAAACTAGATTAAAAAATCTAGTATTAGATGTTGATGTCGCTGAAATAGTTTACCTCCCACCTGAAGAAATATCTGAAGAAGAACAGTCTGTGCAGGACACGATTGATAACAACAAGCCCGTCGATTTAGAAACTCTGCGTAAGTTCTATCACACTATAGAGACTCGCAATAGAAGAACAAAAGCAAAAGACAAAGATCCTGTTTGGTGCGATGCAAGAAAGAGTTCATACTTCTACATAAACTCTGCGGGCAATACTTTCCCATGTGCATTCATTGCAAGAGATGTCACCGAAAACAAATTATTTCCGTATCATCCTATTGACTACCCTTTCAATATGCAGTATAATGATAGTACAAAGTTTCCTATTGAAGAGATAATATATAATAGTGATATGCAAAACATAAGTGAACATTTGAAGAGAAATCCCTTGCCTATATGCAAGAAGAAGTGTGGAGATTGTAATGCGTCGTGTTAATTATGTTTGCTCTAAGTGGGGTACGAAATACGGTCCGCATTTTGTGAATCGACTTAAAAATATGGCATTCAGAAATACTTCATCTGAGTTTGAAGCGCATTTCTATTGCTATACCGATAATGCAGAGGGTTTAGATGCCGACATCAATGTTATCGATTTTCCTGATATTCCTAATATCCATCCTAAGTATTGGTTTGGTGCTGAAGATTTTAAGTATGGTATGGCTCGTTGTTGGGACAGGCCTAAGACTTTTGTTTTCAACACTCACAATTTTGCTCATGACAAGCCTACTGGTCGTTTTGTTTTTTTCGATCTCGATGTTATCATCCAACGCGACCTTACTCCTATTATAACATATAACTTGGAGCGACCTACTAAGATGAAGTCTTGGTGGCAAGATCCTAGACCAATGAATACGAGACGATTTAAACTTTCCCATGGTGCGTATACTAATGGTAGTTGCCAAGTCTGGAGTGACGATCAATGCGAACCTATTTGGAATGATGTATTAGAAAATCAAGAAAAGATATGGTTCACATTTACTGATGGTACCGACAATTATCATAGTTGGCGTTGGGGTAGATATGGCGCAGATCTCTGGGATCACTTTCCCAGCTGGATGGCATACTCTTACAATCGAGGCAGGTCGTGGGACGAAGATGATTTGAATGTAGGTATCTACAGGGACAATTGCATCGTATGTGTGTTCAATGTTGACTTACTTCCGTTTGAAGATGAAAGCAGAGGTAGCACGAAACAAGATGAATTGGTAGATCCAAATTTACTGGCACATTGGAAATGAACGAAATACGAGTTTGGAATAATCGAAACTGGCTTTGGCCTGTAGAAGATTATTTCTGCTGGAGAGACAACACACATTTCCATGCTACAATGCCGTATGATATTATTGATACGATAGGCAATGTTTCAACAGTAGTCCACGCAGGAGGTAACTGCGGCATCTATACGTCAATGTATGCATCGCTTGCAAATGAAGTTATAACATTTGAGCCAGAGCTAAACAATTTTAAATGCCTGTTGCATAATGTGTATGAAGAGAATGTGATAATGCATAACGCAGCATTGGGTGATAAGACTACTGGTGTTAGTATTTCAATAGATCCAATAAACGCTGGCGCATCTTATGTAATAGGAGAGGGGCTTATACCTCAAGTTAGACTAGATGATTATAACTATGCTCCCGACTTGTTGCATTTAGATGTAGAAGGGTACGAAGAGTATGCATTGTTAGGCGCACTTGAAACTATAGAAGAACATCGACCTGCCATTGTGCTTGAAAGAGGCAATGGTGAAGATATAATTTACGATTTAGGATATAAGAGCGTGAAAAAATTCGGTCTAGACTGGCTTTACATATGAACATTTATACTGTGAAATGGGGCAGCAAATATGTTGCTTCTCATGTAAATCAGTTACTGGATAGCTGTAAGCAGCATCTGAGTTGCCCTTTTCAATTTCATTGCATCACTGAAGATGGTGAAGGATTGTCAGAAGAAATAAATGTTATTCCCATTCCAGAGAACAATCGTATGGAAAAGTGGTGGAATAAAATGTATCTGTTTGATGATTTGATTGTCACTCAGAAAGGTGAAAAAATGTTCTTTGACTTGGATGTAATCATACAGAAAAATATTGATGTGATTGCAGAATGGGAAACGGGTGACTGCTTGACATTCGTTAAGACATGGTGGCATGACTTGGATGATTCGTATGAAAACACTCGCCACATCCCGCATAAATATACAGACTTAAACTCTAGTGTTCTACGTTGGAATGATTCACTTGATACTAGGGCAATCAAAGAATACTTTTTAAAGTATAAGAAGCAAATTTTATGGTATTATCGTGGGCTTGACAATTTCTTTTATAATAGAAGAGTAGTAAAGCAGAAACTGTTTCCAATAGGTTGGGTGTATAGTTTCAATCAGGGCTTCTTGTTTCCGCAAGATACCGAAAAACATGTCTATAGGGAATTGCCCTATATTTGTATTTTTGACTCAATGGGAAAAAGTGAAGATGTCAAATTCTAAGTTGAACAGTAACTTTCTGAATAACTATAAAAACTGGGGTGAAGCGATGCATGTGATCGAAAGACGCATGCCGCACAAGCTGACAGATTTTCGTGAATCATTGTCTAATAATAACGTCGAAGCGAGTATATGGCTCGTTGAAGAACTGAAAGAATATCTTGAGGAGCATTATCTAAAGACAGGTAACTTGCGTGTACTGATATTGAATTCTTGGCTCGGCATTCCAATGGTACCATTGTTGTGTGAGAATCTAGATATTTCACAGTTGCATTTGGTTGATATAGACGAAGAGGCAATTGAACTATCTAAGATTTTTCACAAGTACTACGCGCAAGAAAAGTTCATCAAGACTAGGCATCACAACCTAGACATCCCGTTTGAATTTGACAATCTAAACAAGATTGAAGTTGATGTTGTAGTGTGCGTTCAGACTGAACAGATGTATCCTCTCAAAGATCTACGAACAAAGAATCCGCATGCTGTGTTCGCATTGCAAAATAGCAATGTCGTAGAAGAGATGTATGGCATAAATTGTGTTGATTCAATCGATGCACTTAAAGATCAGATTGGATTGGATGAGGTGAACTACGAAGGCTCTAGACCGCAAAACTATTATGCTTGGGACGGTAAGAAAGAGTTTGAAAGGTATATGATTATCGGTCAACGAGACGGGCTGCTTTAACAACCCCCTATATCTTCCACCATCATTTCCCACATATCTTTGTCAGGAATGACCATACCAAAAGTGTGTCTAGGTGAATCAGATCCTGCGCAGTGCCAATAATGCAAATCTTCTGATTCATGCTTGCCGCCATAGTAGCCTACTTTAGCTGACCATCCAGGTGTATCATGTAATGTGATAATTTCATCTTCTCGTTTGTCATAATATTTAAACCAACCTTTGCCTCGTGGATTATAGTTGATTAGAATATTGTAACCTGGGCAATCCCAGTTGTTATGCCATCCCATGTAATCGCTTGGCATGTAGAATACATGTACAGCACTAAACTTAGCACCTAGAAACTTTACGAGTGCGTCATTAATTTCACTTGACTTTTTTCTGTGTTCGGCAGGTATATCTGGTCCCGCTTGCAAGTCTCGTATTTTAGATAACTCAGGGGGACCTTTATGTGATGCATCACTCATAACTTCTTGCAAGTATTTTCTTGCTGATGCAGTCTCTGAGTTGTGTGCTATCCAGTCTCCGTTCTTATGTACTGGTAGATTCTCATAGTCCGTATCAAAGAACCATTGCATATATGGTTCTAAGATCTCAATTAATTCTGGATTAATTTTTTCTAATATCTTCATTACGTTCTAAATCACTTTTAGGTATCGTGTAATGAAAAATCACACGTTCAGTATCTTCTAACTCTTTGTCAAAATACCCTATAACAAAATTCCATCTTGCATCAGGCTTAGGAAACTCACCTACATTTATAATGTCTTTATACTCTGTCTTGTTCAACAGATACCACATTGAGAATGTATCCCAGCGTCTAACTTCCCACGGATAAGGATCAGAGTTCCAATCAGGTTCGAGTTGTTTCATATACTGCTCGTACCAAGCATCCATTAATTTAAAAGTATGTTCATTACTCTTATAAACAAAAAGACCACAGTGCCAAATCATTTCTTCGGTATCAGAAAGTTTAGTAATCTTAGCGTTGTATGGGCGATTGCGCGTGAAGACTATATCGTGGTCATCACAGAAATCAAACACGTCCGCAATATCTTCTGATTCAATTATTGTGTCCGCGTCTATGTATAAGGTTCTATCGTATGGAGTTTTTGATAGTGCCCATAGTTTTGCTCTGATATTTTTCGGCACATCTTCTGTAATGATTGTGTCGAATATCTCATAGTCTTCTTCTTCAACCCACCATTCGTGCGTTGCTAAAGTTATCTTTGCTTCAGGATAAAAGTCTAACAGAGACTCGGCAGACTTCTTTGCTGCGTAGTAGTAAGATTTGTTTACTGAAGCGACATAGATGTAGCCGTTATTCAACATCTGCGGCATACTCTGATTGCATCAGAATAGTAGCATATGCTTGTGCCTCAATAGGAGACTTGGCTTTTCGGATAAGTTTTTTGAGTTCTTTGTTCTTGGACTTCTTGACTAAATCAATTTCAAAGATCTCTAGCTTCATGTTGAAAAGAATCTCTTGCTTTTGACGTTGGAACTTTTGTTCTTCTTGTTCTCTTCGCCTGGCTTGCTGCTTCTTTTGACCATCTTTATGGATCTGAGTTCTTTGATCTAAGCCCTCGATACCAAATTGTTCAACGATAGCATCATAGTCTTGATTGACTCCGCCTTCACTTTCAGGTCCAGCAATAACATGCGCTACTGAATACTCGCCATTGCCTTGCAGCATTTCACATACAAGATGTCTTCTCTTTTTATCCTGCCAGATAGGATTTCTATATTTTTCCATAATATAACTCCACTTGTTTTATAATTATACAATTATTTATGCGATTCGTAGGAACAGTTTCTTAGACTCTTGTGTTGAGGATGTCGCCTGAACAGTGGCACCTACATAAGTGCCAGTGAAACTTTGCGAGTAGGTGCCCGCGTATGCTTGGTTATATGTTCCAGCATAGGCACCTGAATATGCAGCAGTATATGATCCGGTAAATGCACCGGTATATGATCCCGAATATGTTCCAGCATATGCACCCGAAAAGTTCTGACTATAGCTACCAGAGTATGTACCGGCATAAGCACCAGCATAGGTGCCTGCATATGCACCAGTGAAATACCCGCCGACTGATCCCCCGTAGAATAGAGTGTACGCACCAGAATATGAACCAGTGTAGTAGCCAGTATAATAGCCTGTGTACGAACCAGTAAAGTATCCAGTATACGCACCGGTATAATAACCAGTATACGCGCCTGTAAATCCTTGTGAATAGGTTCCTGCATATGCTCGGTTATATGTTCCAATATATGAGCCTGTGTATGCAGCAGTATACGAGCCAGTGAAAGCGCCGGTGTATCCACCAGTGTAAGTTACATCAGTTATAGTTTTTAATTGGTCTGTAAGAGTCTCACCTTTCTGCTGCCAAGTTCCTGTACCTGGAGCGGAAGATACTACTTCATAAGTACCAATATTATTTGAAATAATCCTATTTCTAAATCTATTTGTCAATGATTGTAGTTCAGCATCAGTTGCCTCTACTACACCATCATCAGCAAATTTAATAAGAGTTCTGTTTGTTGCGGATGAGGGCACTGTTGTTGCAGCGGTCTTTTGCCAAAGATACTTTGTTACAGTTGTTCCATCTGTTTGAGTATCATCAACTTGCCCACGATTTACCCATGTGCCCCCTGCAGGAGCCGTTGCCGCTAACCAATATTGTCCAGCAGTATTCGCATCATCGGTTATCATTGCATCGATTAGTTCATCTATAATCTCTGAGTCGATCTCACTGTCCGTAGACTCTGCTACCTCACCGTTACTGTTTATTCTAAGCGGTGTGAATGTTTTATTGTCTGTAGCGGTACTATCGTTTTGACCAAAAGTATATACTTCTGTAGTTGTTGTGCCTACTGCTGGGTGATCTCCTACATTCTCTACTCTGACCCTATTAGTAAATGTGCCAATACTAGAAAAATTCGTAGTTAGAGATCCGTCTGCTGAAGTCACTTCAATTGAACCGACACCAGCAGTTCCTGCAAATGCAGTCGTGATTATATTTGCGGTATAATCTTTTAGTTCGGACGCAGATAGCTCTTGTAATCCTTCGATAGTATCACCTGAAGTGATATCCGCTGTCTTTATTTTTAAGGGACCAGCCATTTTTTAACCTTTTAGTTTAAGAGTGTGCCACTTGAATCATATACTGCTAATGGTCTATGCACACGCCAATCAGTAGCATCTTTACAAGAAAGTGTGTAAGAAGTATTTGCTGGCAACGTGATTGCTGCATTAGCTGAACCACCGTTAATAGTATCCGAAGAATTTGGATACAGTTTACAGTCAGTTGCCGTAGAGTTAAATACAGTTACCGTTCTTCCTGCTACTGCAACCGGAAGTTTGACACCTGTAGTATCTGCTGATACTGTGGTTACTACAGTAATAGTTTCAGCTATTTGAGTAGCGTCACCTTGAGAAGATCCCGCTGAACTTAGTGCGGGTGTCACACCGCTTTGCTCAAAGCCGCCTACAGTCAAATCGCCACTAGTTGTAACCGAAGTTACATCTAAATCAGTAAGATCTGCTGTGATTTGCTCCCAAGAAGTTGCACCAGTAGCAATTGCGTCAAACACATTACCCGGTCTGAGTACTACGGGAGCGTTTAATGAGCCACCATCGATTGATTCGCTTGTTGCGGGATATATTTTAATATCATTGGCAGTTGAATTATACACCGTCACTTTAAGGCCTGCTGCTGCATCTGGGAGCTTGACTCCTTGGTTAGCTGATGCAGATTGAACTAAGTTGTAAGTCTTAGTCAGAGCAGTTGCGTCGCCTTGTACGGTACCAGCGGCAGTTACAGATGCATTCATTCCTGCAACGAAATTGCCCGTATATGTAACGGCACCCACACTAATGTCATCAGACGCTTCATACTTATCGGTATTTAAGTTGGTAAAGTTATTGTCTACTTCTGTGTTAGTAAGTGGACTGCCTTTACCTGCTCTTGTAGTTAAGGTTGACATTTATTTTTTCCTAATTTTTCTCTATTAAAAATTTGAGTGCTTCTTTTATTGCAGTTAGTTCAGATTTCAAACTATTTATATCGGATGAAATCTCGTCTACGCGCTTAGCCTGCTTTTTTTTCATCTTATACTGTTTAAGGCCTTCGTCATCGTTACTAATAAACACACCGCCACCTTGTTGTTGATATTTATGTTCTATACTCATACTTATGCCTGTAATGCAATTCCTCGTAGGTTCTTAACTGCAGGAACCGAAGAAGAGTTTGAAGATTTCAATACAATCTTAATTGCAAAATCATTAAATCTAGTGTAAGTAATAGTAGATACTGCCGCTGTAGCTGTTGCACTTGTGCCACCACCTCCAGTTAATGTTATAGTAGGAGCACTTGCATATCCTCTACCAGGATCAGTTACTATTATACCTGTGACAGCACCACCTGAAATCTGAGCAACGCCTGTTGCCTGTTTCCAAGCACCTCCACCAGAGAACGTTACAGTAGGAGCACTTGTGTATCCTGAACCACCAGCAGTAATTGTTGTACTACTTACACGCTTAATAATGTATTCTAATACATCATTGTCAGAACCACCAAGTCCTACATTATTAGATCCTCGCAACGGAAGAGTGTAGACCGTTTCTACAAACTTATTCGGAGATGATACTGCGTCAGATGATGTTGCCATCTGTACCCAATACAAATCATCTCTAAATTTCGCGTCATCTTCTGTTGCTCTGAATTTCGCGTAGACTTCAATGCTACCTTCTACCGGTATACGTTGATCTAAGTACACGCGCATATCTTCAGATTGATTCTCTTTGTTTAATTGTACAATCTTAGAGATGTACTTACAAGTAGCATCACCACTATTTCTATCATCTTCATTTGTAGAATCATTGTTAATAACATTGGCTTCTAGTTGATATGTCGCTCTTGACAAGTCAATTACCGGTGATATAAAGTTGTTTGGTGATGTAAAGATCGCCTCAGTTTTAAAAGATTTAGCTTGCCCAGTTAACCCAGTTATTTCATTTGATCTAGAGAAAACTGCATACTCTGAGGGAGTGAATGCTTCTTCTGCTCTACCAATCTTAGTTTCTACAGTACCAGCTGCCGATGCTGCTGACCCTGTGCCGTAAAAACTGTAGTCTAATCTGCTGTTAGCAGGAGTCAAGTCTGTGAAGTTGTGGGCGATTCTATTGTATGTCTTATTGTTGATCGTGTCGATTGTTGCCTGAGAAGACCCAGTACCAACAACATCACCAACAGCAAATGACCCAGAATCAATATCTACCGTACAAGTTGTAAACTTATTCTTAAATTCAACCACACTCGCAGTGTTTGTAGTGATATTGAATGTAGCACCAGTACCACTACCATCTGTAGACGCCTGTGCAACGGCTGAACCATTTGCAGTGTAGTTTGTTCCCATCAATCCAGCTTTCACCCCGGTAATTGCACCTGAGTTTACAGTGGTAACAATCAAAGTTGCCCCTGTGCCGTTACCGAAAGAATTCAAAGTAACGACATCATCTACGACATATCCTGAACCACCGCCCGCTATCGTAACATCAAACTGGTGAATAGCATCAATGTTGCTAAAGAATCCAGTTGTGAAGTCTTTCAAAGTCCAGTAATCAAAGTCTTCGTTATTGAAGACAGCTTTCCCGCCGAGTTTACTGAAACTAGCTCTCTTTAAACTGTACTTAACATCTTCTGCTTGAATCGCGTTCCAAGTTCTATTGTTTGAAGATACAAACAAAACACCCACTGAAGAATCTCCTGCCTGTATGCGTTCTGTTGTTCCTAACTGATTCTGTCCTAATTCTGATACCCATGCTTCATATCCTGGGTCATTCGCTTGGGGCATCAACACAAAGCAATACTCTTTACCAGATCCTAAATACACTGGAGAGTCAAACGTGAACGTTGTTGCCGTTGTTGCATCTTCTGAAATGTTTACATTAGCAGCCGTCTTGAATACAGAACCGTATGGTACGATGCTGCTTCCAGGATATCCGTTAACGACTTCTCTTATTTGTAGAGTTATGCCATTAGTAGCAGATTTTGTCTTAAAGAAGACATCAATGCTGCTTGCAAATATACCATGTCCATTCGTAATGTTGAATGTCTGTGCGAGTGGGTCTGCGCCGGTCATACCGATATCACCAATTCCAATATTGAGTTGAAAGTCTGTCCAATCAAAAACAAAATCGTCCGGAAGCGTAAAGCCCGCATCCTCTGCTTCTGTTACCACCTCTACCGGCACCTCAGTAGTGGGCGGGTCAACGGGATCTGGAGTAACCGGGGGTTGCTCTGCTGCCGGCGCAACTGCGACTGGGGCACCGGGTATAGTTTCAAGCGATTCGTTAATCGTATTAGCCGTAGTGTTGGTAGTTTGATTGAGTGAAGCATTTAACCTTACACCTGTCGTAACCGATCCAACTACTCGCGAGGGCGGATTTGCTGCTTGAAAGCCCATTGTAATATTTGGTCTAACAGTACTCAAGTTGAGCCTGGAAGATTCAATTGTTGTATTTACAAATGAGGAATATTCAGACGCAGCAGATGATGTCACAAAACCATTTCTATTTTTAATATCATTACTGAGTACAATTAACTTATTGCCTACGCGATATCTGTTAGGTGGTATGCGGATCTGCGCTACTATTCTACCAGTAGAATCAGACTCTACATAGCCATTTGTCCAAACACCTGCGCTTGTAACTGCACTGTAAGAGCGTCTCTTCTGTGCTGCCGTGAGACCATCAAAGAATGCTGTTGGAATCTGTCTGACTTTCGCCGCAGTTGTTCCTGTGATTCTATCGCCTTCAAGCGCACCATCAAAAAATACATAAAATCTTGTGTTAGGCATTAACCGAGTAGCTTCAACAAAGATAGTTCGCTGTCTGATAAACTCGCTGAATGAAATGTCCCTGACTGCTGTGAATGAACCTTCTTCAAAGTCAGATAAGTTAGCGTTTGTATTTACACCAAGAATTTCCGTAAACTGCGAAATGTCTCTACTGGTAACAGTCAATTCACTGTCTATCGTTGTGGTAGTAGTATCAACATATTCGATATCTGTGGTTCGTAATACAGTGTCTGCCGTAGACTGACCATCTCTCAATGTCTGTGTTTCTGCTTCAACTTCCTGTGTAACAAAAGTAGACGAGGAACTAGATGTTGAAGTATCACTCTGAGTTGTATCAGATGCGCTACCCATTGTGATAGTGGATCTAGTTACACCTGCTGTTCCTAAGTTATCAAATGCATTTACTAGCGCAGTAGCAGAACCTTTCAGTCTGATATTTACTGGCTCAGGAGATACATCCTTATCCGAAGATGTGTCAGATGTAGGAAATACTTTCATATCGCCATTGTAATTAAATAGCAATTCACCTACGCAATTTCTTGGCTTAGATGCAGCATTGTTTTTGCTGTATTCTACTTGTGTGTATGGCAGTGTAATAAGGTTACCTGTAACTTGAACATTTGCAGATGACCCTGAATTGTACTCCAAGTCAATGCTATGCTCTAATATAGTAGGACCACCTTCGTGTAACATATCATTGATACCAAAGTTTAAGTCGGCATCGTTTACGTTCATCAGATCGTGGTTACTAAAACTATCTACAAAGAATCCATTCTTGAATCTATCTAAGCCGTTTGCATCTGGTATATTTTTACTTGCAGTTGCAGACTCTAGGAAGTTCAATGAAGCGTAGTATTCTAATCTACCAATTCGCTTTTCAATCGCTGCAATATCTTGCATTGTAAAACGTCTGTTTTGTTTTACGTCAATTCGGCATGCTAAATCAAGTCTAGATTGTTTCTTAGCTAATGAATACGGAAGTGATGGATAAGGCGGAATGACCAAATCTGCAATCAACATGCTACCAGGATTAAAGATAGGTGCTGTTGGATTAGGAGCAGGACGCCCCTCAACGTTAGTAATGTTACCATCATCTGACATCAAAATTCTATCAACTCTTCCCTCCCAGTATTCGCCGTCAGTTGCATAAGTCTCCCTAGGCATTGGAAATTGATACCCACCGCTGACTGTTCTGATATCATTTCCAATTGCAGGGTTTTCAGTAGCTCCCCCAATGGTGCTAGAATCAGCTGCCGTGTTATCAATGTATGGTCTGAAATCGATTGCATCTCGTAGATCTACTCTTCGCTTTCCTCGCAATGTGTGCATAGGAATTTGATATGTGTAGAACGAAGGAGTGACCGCAGTCAATTCATCTGCTGGATACGAGTCTACTACAAAGTATGTTGATTGACTTGCAGCGTAGTTGGGCTCCAAGTAGCTTAACTTAACAAGAATACTTTTGCTTGATGTGTCTAAGTTGCCAGTCTTGATCAATTGTGAGTGTGTATACAGGTTATCAGTCTGACCAGTAGTCGATTTGAATAATTCTTTGTAATCTGTTGTAGTATCATCGTATGAGCTACCAACAAAAACACCTTCAATATCGTATACGTTGCAGATACCTAAGTTCCAAGGACCTGTTGAACCACCTGCGTTTGTTGCAGTATCGATCTTCACATACTTGCTCTTATTAGCAGTAAGAGGTACTGGGGTAGTATCAGTCTGTTTTACTTTAATATAAAACTTTGCGTCCGCAGTGTTACTTAATGTTGTGCCGATATCTAAAGCGATAGCTGTTGCAGATGTACTTGTAAAATGCGATGATTGCAAATCAAAAATCTGACCAGCAGCATATGCTGTTCCATCAACAGTAACTGCCTCTTTAAACACCATGATGAATTCATCATCAATTTGTGTCTGAGACGGTGTCGATGAATATGGGAACGTTTCTGTACCGCTCACACTTAGAGTAGAGGTGCCATTAGTAGCAAAAGTCACAGTAAATTCTTTCTGGAATGTGAAATTGTTGTCGTATGTGTTGATAGGGTCAACTTCAATTGTCTTCATTGCCCTTGCTGGCATTGGGAACAACATTTGATTCTGCAATTGATTGAAGATTAACGGAGAGCCACTGTTGTTGTCAAACAACACATCGCCCGCACCATTAAAGTTGCTTGTAGCTGAATCAAAGTAAACCGATTTAATGTTCGCTAAAGCACCGCCGCTCATATTGATGCTGTATAAGTACAAGCGATATACTGCTTCAGGTGCGCCTGGTGTGCCACTTTCTCTTGTGATATGTCGCACTCTAGCACTACCAATAATATTACTTGGGGCTGCAACCGCTCCATATGTGTTTGCTCTACTAGAACCTGTAGTTAACACATCGAAAGTAAGCGATGCGCCGCCGCCAGAACCCAATCTGCTGTCAGGCACAGTGATAGTTTCATCAACTATGAAGCCACTACCACCTTCAATTATTTGTACTGTAGCCGCACCAGCAGCACTGATAGTGATCAAGAATTTTGCATCAATACCACTATTCTGTGTTGTGTATGCGCCAGGCTCAATTAAATAAGTGCCTTTTAATCTTAGAGTATCTGCGGCTGAGATTGTGTCAACAGTAAGAACACCATCAGTGTTCATGTTTGCATCTAGTGCAGCATCACCAAAATTTATCTGACTTCCTGTAGAAATGTCCCATTCACCTGCAAGGTTGTTTACGCGAATATAGTTTCCGTAAACAGTTGATGTTGTAATAGACTCTTGCAGTATGAAGTCCTTACCTTTTCTAACCTTCAAGTAAGTAGGAGCGATAAGTTCATGTGTTCTTCCGCGAACAACCGCTTTACCATCTGCAACACCTACAGCAATGTGTGAAGCTGATCCACCTCTAGCTGTTTCAAGTAAGCCGTCATTTTCAGCGGTTAGATCGTTTAAATGCTCTCTTACAGAGACTTGAAAGTTTTTGCTTGTGTAATGTCCACTTTCTAAATATGTCCTTTCTGCTAATCTGTCGCCGATCAAGTTGTAGATAGACAAGTCATCTTCTACAACAGATGTAGATTTTTTACCGTCTACAATGCGAGAAAGACTTACAAAAGTATCCTCGATTGTATCAGTATCAGATCTGAACACCAGTTCAGTGTAGACCTTATATCTGTCTGCACCAGGAGCACTGAAGTTGAATGTGCCAGATGCTGGATCTAACAGCGTGTTGTCATCACCTGAGTTGACGATTGCTTCTTTAATTAATACACCGACAAATCCATTAACTGGGTCACCAAATTTACTAACTAGAACGTCTTGCGTTGCATGCTCAATGAACTTACCGCCGAAATATATTAGCCCAGCGTCAACCGAAAAGTGTGTAGAGTCGCCTCTGAAATGCTTTGCGCGTTCTAGGCTTTTGTTTGAATCAACGACAAAGGTATCGCCATTTCGACCACCATCAGATGATGATACGGTAAGCACTTCACTAGCACCGAATCGCGTTTCAGTTGTAGATGAGGAACCTTCTACATATGCTAAGTACAAGGTCTTTTTCAAAGAGACATCTGTATCGTCACCAGTCAAAACTTTTTTGATTACAGCTTTTACGCCGCTTGTGCCGCCGGTAACAGTGTCGCCAATATAGTCTGCTAAAGTAGAATTTGAAACTGCAACAGAGCTATTGTCCAAATCGTCAATCTTTACGAATGGATATTTTTGCAGAACGTCTTTGCAGCCGAGTACAGGAGAACCGTCAACAAATATATGCTCACCAAAACGAGCAATTTGATTCTGTAAGATACTCTGTAGTTGAGTTAATTCTCTTGCTTGTACAGCGAATCCAGGCTTAAAAAGAATTCGGTTAAAATTCTTGGTAGCGTCAAAGTCGTCATAATATGGACCTGTGTTTAGATTCAATGCCATTTTTTCTTCGCCTTAAAAATTGAATATTACTTTTACAGTTTCGACTTGATCTGCGTCTCTAGTAATAGGTTTTCGGTTGTCAATGTACATCACATCGCCTGAGTGTACTGACATCTCTGGACTTGTCAAACTATTTATAGTCATTCCGGTAACGCCCGTATTTACGTTATTGAAAGAGCCGCCTACAGTTATACCTGGGAGAATCTCTTGTAAATATACTGTTTCGATGGTACCGTCATTATTTGTATCTAGTTTCTGAATGACCCTAAATCTACCACCACTATCAACAGTAATTATGTCATCTAGATTATACGAAGATGGATTTGATACTGTTATAATAAAACACGGGGTGCCGGTAGACAATGTGAACAATGCATCTTCAGCATAATTTTGTATATTCTTGATCAGACCAATCTGTCTGAATTCGTTACCAATAATGATATCATCATTCGTGCTTGTCAATGAAGTTGTAATACCTACATTGCTTGCGAATAATTCTTTGGGAGGATTTCCCCCATGACCTTCGTATGGGCCTACAATAGCTCGCAGTGTGCAGCCTGTACCACTGCCTACCGTCTGCGTTAAAGTTAAAGTAGCAAATGTATACCCCGAGCCTGGATTCGTCACGTTGACTCCTGTGACTGTTCCTGCTGCATCTACTGTAGCACTTCCAGTTGCGCCAGTGCCATCGCCGTTAATCAATACGACTACATCTCCTTGGATGTAATCTTGACCGCCGGCAGTGACCAGTACTCTATCAAGCGTTCCGGAGACCGCAGTTGATTCTACTGCTTGTTGCAATGAAGGTGTTTCAGTAGATCCTAAAACCGCAGTAGCTGTTGCGCCTGTACCATCTGTACTTGTAATATTTACAATCGCAAACGAATACCCCGTTCCCGCTGATGTTATAGTTATCGCTGACACCGCGTCGCCGGTAATAGTTGCAGTTGCTGTTGCTCCAGTGCCGTCACCAGTAACAACAACCGTTGCATTAGTGTAGCTAGAACCGCCGGCAGTGACTGATATTGAATCAATTTCACCGTTAACATCAAATGCAGGATTACCTGTTCCCGCAACCTTTCTTACGGGCATAAACGCAGACGATAAAAATTTAGTTCTGTCTGCCGCGCCTATTTGATACATGAATTTCCAAACGTATCCGTCGCTCAATTCAAATATTTCTGTGCCTGTTGCTGTAGGTTCAACGGTACTAGCTGAATTGCCGTTATTATTCAGACATTTGTATACGTTGAAATCATCTGTCATCACATAGAAATTAGCGTCTGCTAAATTGGTAGCACCTGAATTCGATTGATATGCAGATGAATAACTGTCATCATATTGATCGTACACCGTGCCTGTAACCCAATCGTATCTCTTAGTCAAAAGAACCGTATCCGCTGCCCCGATTTTTTTCACAAAAAGCATATCACGCTTATATTGCTGCATATATGCCTGTGAGTCTACCGGTGTTTCTGGCAAGGCATCGTCATCCCAGGCTTGTGCCCGGGATGCGAAAACATAAAAATAATCGTTTACGTTATGTATATCTCTAAAAAAAGATCTAGCTAACTGTTGACGACCGGTTCTTCTAACTAAGATTGTCATTCTAACTCCTATTAGGTGTCAGAAACAGTGACAGTCCACGTGATCTTCAACGTATCATCAGCGCCTTTATTGACCACTGAAAACACTGTCCTACATAGAAGGGTGCCACCTGAAGCAGCGTTAAGTACACCCGCTTCTACAATTGCGCCAGTACCAGTACCTGCAGGAAAGTCACCAATATATTCGATGGCATTCGATGTTACAGTAGTGCTTGTGAGCGCCACTCTTGAAGCAGCAATAGCTGCACCCAAAGCAGTGTCGCCAGCAGCGGCTGCTGTATTGTCGGTGCCAACTTCCATATGAGACATAGCAGTTGCACTTGCATCTTTCATTCTAGATGCGATGTAATCTAGGCCAGTGTCAACAACAAGGTTGCTCACTACTTGCTCATCTTTGATCGTACCTTCAGGCGAGATAAGTTGTAATTTAACTTGACCTTGCGCTCTGGTTTTTTCTAAGTTAAACATTTTTGGTTGTTCTCCGTTTTCGTAAAATGTTATTTAGTTATTTATACAGTTAAAAAGTAGTAGATGATACTCCTGAGTAACTTTCTACATAGTCCTCAGCAAAATAGTCCCCAGCGTAATTTTGCATATAAATCGTTCCAGCATCAGAAACTTCATAGTTGTCTGCTTTAGTTGCTACAAAAAGCAATATTGCAGGATCTACAAAGTCTGCTGTATCAGCAAGCGGTTTGCCTACATCGAATGAATCCAATGCATCGCCAGTTGTTGGGTTCTCAGTCTTTATTAAGTTTGGCTGCAATGAAGGAGCGTCTTGTATTTCAAGCTGCTCTGCTTTAACCAAACCAATTGCAAATATAGCTGCGTCTTGTGTAAACGGATCTTCTGTTGGATTTCTAAGAATCTGTAATAGTGTATCAAAGGTTTCTGAGAAAGTTATGGATTCTGTGATATTGTTCTTGTTAAATGCTTTCCCAACTACTTCAGGTAAATCAACAGTTTCTGTCTTATTTAGTTCGACATCAAAATCAACATTTGTGTCGTCCATCTCAGCCGTTTCTGTCTTCACTAGTCCAGGCTCAAGAATAGCCTCATCATCCTGTGTCGCAAAAGTATCAGAGACTGGTCGAGAAAAACTCAGTATTACTAACTCTTGAGTCACCGGCGTCTCAATAGTAGGCGTGACATACAAAGCATACGCTGTCGGTCTAATATTGAAACTAAGTCCAACGTTAACATCGTGCAAGATTTGTAAATCAGAAAATGCAACCATGCCTGAAGGATTTGCAATTCTATCTAATATCTCACCCCACACACCTTTAGGCTGTGACGATTGTATCTGATATGAATAAGATTGATAGATTTTATTATCTTGTAAGCGGTTTGCGTCAGACAAAAATCCTTGTGAATTTTTAAATTGACCAGGGAACGTGTGCGCGAAGCCTGTTGTACAAGTGATAACAGCACTTTCACCATTCCCGCTGTTGCAAGTAAAATCAAATGTCTGTCTTTGAAATAATACACCTGTTGCAATGATATCAAATGTTAACGGATAATTGGATGTATCAATTGTACTGATTCGTATATATGCATTATTATCCACACCTGTTAGGGTGTAATCTTCAGAGAAATAATCAATAGCGTATTCACCCAATACATTGCCAGCTTCAGCTACCTTGAATACTTGACCAATTTTAAACCCACCGTCCGCAGCACCGGTATTACTTTTTAGAGCAGTTGCATTTAATACTCTAACTAAGAATGCTCTTTTGTTTTCTATTTGATCCAGAGTCTCATTTTCAAATGAAATATATGAACGATAAGGTGTAGTATCCAATACTAAAGTTGGTGCAGTATTATAACCAAGACCTTCTTCAGATATTACAATGCTTGAAATAACGTTGCTAGTAAGTCGAGTTTCAATAGTAGCGACAGTTGTTATTGTATCAGTAGGATCCGCTAGTACAATGACATCAGGATTTGCGCTGTAACCTTGACCTGCATCAGCAATTGTTACACTTTTAATTGCACCTTCTGTAATAGTAGCAACATTAAACGTCAGTGCAGCACCGCCGCCGCCTCCCAATATAGCATCAGGAATAGTGATAGTCTCCCCTGGTGCATAGTCAATGCCAACAGTATCTACTGTAATAGTAGCAGCACCGGATCCATTAACTACTACTGTAAATTGTGCGCCAGTTCCATTGCCCGATGTAGTAAACCCAGTATCGATATCATAACTGCCGGCAGCTCTGAGAACGTCTGCTGCACCAATTGTACCAACAGTTGCAATCTTACCACCGATGACAGCAGTTAGTTCTCCTAACACACCAGGTCCAGGTATTGCGGTATCTGCGACTAAATCCAAGTCCAATTCATACGTTGCTGGATTAGTAAATGCAATCTTTTTAGCCTGCGTGATTGCAGTTGTAAATTTCTTTCTTACTGTTATAGATGCGGTAGATTCGTAATAATGAATATCTACCTTTCTTGCCTGAAGATCTAGAGGATTGTAATCAGTTGCCCTCTCGTCGTTCTCCGTTACCTTAATTGCAAGTTTCTTAGACCAAATACCATCAGAAGGTCGAAGCACATACTCAGAAGGTTTAAATACTTCTACTTCTTCCCCATACATCATTCTGAAAAAAGTCTTTATGCTTTCAGATGATCCTTTAGATGTGTAAAAATCACGAATACGTTTAATCAACAAACGAGTATCAATTTCTTTACTGTCAGGGAAGTCTAGTGCATATTGCTGCAACAATGTTTCTAAGAAATCACCATGATAATGTGATACACTAAATCTGTCTAATAATTCTTGCAATACATAATTTGGTGACTGTGACGATGCACCTATTGCAGTAGTGACATCTGAATCTGCATCTAAGAATGAGAAATAAGTTGTAATGAAATTAGAGAATTTTGGATACTCATCTCGTATCCATTCAGGTATCTGGTATTCTGAGATATAAGAAAAATTTTGGTGAAAGTATAATTGTGGTCTATTCAGATAAAAAATAGAAGGTGTTAATACTGCGCCTGATCCACTAGCTATAGTCGCTGCTGTGAGTATTATATCAGCCGCTGATCCATCACCACCAACAGAAGTGTCTGCGATTGTGATCGTGTCGCCTTCTGCGTATCCTGTTCCCGCAGCAGTGACAGTTGCACCAGTAACTTGACCACTAGCATTTACTACTATTCTAAACTGCGCACCGGTACCTATTCCTGAAGAGCTTACTTGGCCAACATTATTAAAAGTTCCCGTGCCTCTGTTAGAATCATCTTGTGCTGTAAACGAGACAGTAGATAGTATGCCTACAAGTTTTACTGTGGGTGTAACATCATACCCATCACCTGCTTCAGTTATGGTTACTACTTCTACTGCACCGTTTGAAATAGCAACCGTTGCCACTGCCTGGACTTTATCTTGCCCTGTATTACTAGCTGTTGGCGCGCTTATAAAAATACTGGGTGGATTAACACTGCTATAATTACTTCCCGCAGAAGTGATTACTATGGATTCAATATACTGCTTAAAGTTTGGTCCTGTTCTAGACATTAGTAATCAGACACCCTAGCAGTTGCGTTGACCGTCACCCCAGAAAACACGTTGTTGGGTATATCTCCCGTAGTGTTATCTAAAACCAGTATGACGTTCTTAGATGGTTGTGGCATAACGGCAGACCCAGAAGATGACTCCACTGTAGTTGAAACTAGTATTTGAGTTTTGATATCTTTCGATGTTTCATGTGGGGTTACTGTCACGCTCAGTGTTGTATTGTTCGTTCCTGAGATAGCTGTAATCTTTGTGCCGTTTAAAATAACAAGACCTGTGTCATAATTAACAGTGCCTGCATTTGCGACAACCGTTGTGTCACCCGATATTGTTTTCAGCGCAATTGTTCCGCTACCATTGTATGCAGGAGCAACAACAGTCGCGTCTGGCACATCAACCAGTTTAACTTCATAAACTTTACCATTGACATCTACACTGAAATTGTTGCTGTTCAATGCATAAGGATTGATCTTATTATTAAAGTCAAATTGATATTTTGTTGATATGTTCAAAGCAGGAGTTGCTGTCTTTTTCAGTCTAAGCGCAATATTCGCGCCAATAATTGAATTGTCGGCTTTAACAAGTGCAGTAGCCAATGATGAATAATAGAAATTAGTATCTAGGGTGTTTAGTGTAGTATCAAAGAAATTAGTGATTTCATCGTCTACAATAGTTGCTATCTCACCTGATGTTGATGTAGTTCTCTTTGAGTCATAATCAACATTCACATCCATACCGATGCTTGTAAACTCTGGATCTACAAATTCGGTCAACAAGGAGATGGGCTGTCTAGGCTCAATAAAATCTTTTAAGATTCTGTCCTTATCAACGTCTGTGATAATGAAACCATCTTTTGCTTGCAATGAAACAAATACTTTGCCGTAAATTGGGGGAACGTTTCTTTCTCCGCCCCACACAGCAACCGATTTTACATTTGGGTTGTTGTCTAGTATCAAACTTTGATAATCGTTTGATGTGATTGCTCTATTCTTTGTAGCATTAAATCTCGGAGCACTAAAACGTATGCTATCCGTAGACTCTTGTGATGCACCACCAGATGCCTGAGATACTAAAGTTATCGTAGTGGTTGAGCCAGAACCCGTAAGACCTGATGGGGGTTGAAAGACTTTTGCTCCGTTACCAGCTTCAGCGTTTGTTGCAATATAATCAACTCTAACAACGTTGCCTACTGTTAACTTATTACCAATATTACCATCACCAAATATTACTTGATAGTAACCATTCAGAGCCTCTTCAATAAAAAATACTTTACTGTCGCCTTTAACTGAAATGATGTTATCAGAAAAATTGTATGTTGTCAATGTAACATCAGTCAACGAGGCTTGCACACGCACTCTTGTTGTTGTAGTGTCTACATCAGGATTCGCCATCAGCACTGGTCCCTGTACACTAGTATTTTCTACCAGTTCAGAGTTTATTACTCTTGACCCTTCTATAATCTCAACATTTGTGAACGAGAATACTTCTACACCATTTAATAAAGACCTATCTGCAACATAATCTTCTTTCGGGTAATAGTTTAATGTTTTACCGTCAACAGAACTTTTAAAAATAGAATCTCTTGATAGTGTAAAATTGCTACCAACGTATGAGGAAGATGGTACAATAGTTACATTTATGATAGCTCTTGCTGCTCTAGCTGACCTTGCTGTGTATCCCATAGTCTTAGCAATAGATGCTACTGAATTCCTCTTTACCGCAGAATCTAGAAATGCTTCATTAGCTGTCATGTGTGCCAACATAGCATTGTAGTGTGTGTTGTATGACAGCAGATCAATCAACACAGCCATACCAGAGGCTTCAAAATCATAGTCTTGAAACTCGGTTTGATCTTGCAGGTACAATTTTAGATTGTTTTTAATACCTTCAAAATCTAGTTCTGTTAAACTTCGTGTTGCCATGTTTGATCTCTTTTGATTTTATTTATGCACTAAAAAATTATCTAACTCTCTTCAGAGAGGTGCTAAATGTCTGTGGTGCTGACACACCCAAAACATGAAAGTCAAGTTGTATCTTATACAAATTATTGTTAAAGTCAGGGTAAACTATTACTTGGTCGATCCTAACTCTCGGCTCGTAATTTGATATAGTTTCATCGATTATATTAGCAATTGCACTCGCTGTAATGTTGTCCATTGGTTCAAACAACAACCCTGCAATAGGCGATCCATAATTTGGTGCAAATGGCTTAGAATAAAAAGGGGTAAGCATTATATTTTTTAACGCTTGCTTCACTGCTTCAACATTAGTTTTTTTGTAGATATCCTGAGTTACAGGATTTGCTGCAAAATCCATATCTATATCTGAGTATATTCTTGCTGTAGCCATAATAGTTATTTATATGTCCTTTAGTTGCCGGATACGGTATCTACTGTACTTTCTACAGTGTCTAAGCCTTCTTGTACTTTATCTAATATATCACCAAATAAATTGTCGCCAGCACCTTCTTTCAACGCGCCAAACGGGTTGCCGCCTTTGAGTGCGTCTAATGAGATGTTTCGTTTTCTAGCGAATCTAGGCACGCCATTCATTCTAAATGCTTGTCCAGGTTCTTCGCTCACAGTGAATCCTTGTTTATCTGGGTCCAACTCTACCTCGACTTCTACATTCCTAGCAGCGTCTTTGAAGTTGCCAACTACATCTGGGAATTTACCTTCTGCTGCAATACGCTTTACATTGATTTCTGGCATCGATAATGGAATGCCTTTCAGTACAAACTCACCACCAATGTTTTGTATGTTAGGAACAATCTCACATATCTTGTCAAGATCATTTCCTGCTTCGTTTAAAATGCCTACGATATTATCAATATCAACATCTAAATCGCCGTATTTGTCTTTAAGATTCTTCAAATATAATGCAGAACCTACAACACCTGCTGCGACACCAGCATATTCATCAACAAAGCCTTTTATATCAGCCGGCAGTCCTGGAATCACACCGCCTAGTGCATCAAGAGGATTTGCCAAGAGTTGATTTAAAAGTTGTATCTTTGACTGCAACGAAGTCAGCAATTGCGCTTCCACGTATCCTGGAATGGATGCGATTTTAAACGGTAACGCTACTAATGCAGTATCTGCAATAGTGAGTAATTGCTCAACGTTAGCTGATAAATCCTTTACAAGTTCTGCGGGACCACAAGACATTTAAAACTCCTTATTAACCTAAACCAGGCGCTGTCACGCCAGCTGACGAGCCACTTGTAATAACGTGGGTGTGTGTTGCGAGTGTCGCCAAACCTGACGTAATTATCGGTGCAACTACAGACGCCGCTGTAACTGCCCCAGTACACGCTACAGTTGCAGACGTAATTGTCACGCCTGCTGCTGTAATACCTAGTGCGGCTGTTGTTATCGATGTTGCCGCAGATACTTGCGTGTATGCCGCAGAATTCACGATGTGCGCACCGATCGTATTAGTTGTGAAGATACCACCAGTATTGATTGTTGTCGCGCCAATCGTACCGACATTAAAAAACCCGGATGAGAAACTAATTGCACCTGTAAGTGCAGTACCGAAGTCCATATCTCGCAATGAGAATACTCGATACGCGCCTAGTTCGGATGTGATGTTGTATCCCATCAATGCTGACTGAATGATCTTCATGCCTACTTGTGTATTGTAGTTCTGACCGACCATCACATCTCTACGACCTAGAACAGTAAGTTTGTCACCGCCCAATCCTAGTCCGCCCTGACTACCTACACGAACGCCTCTGTTACCGTTGATGTTCATACCGTAATCTGATTCGATCTCACTTACATGATTACCCTGTGTCTTCTCATGTCGAGTTCCTCGAACAGTAGAAAACTTATTGCCTGTGATGTCTTCATAAAAGTCACCCTTGACATTCAGCGTCATGTCACCTTCTACAGTGATATTAAAGTCACCCTTGATAAACATATTTTTATCTTTGATGACTATCTCATAATCTTCACCAACGACTTTGTTTACTTTTGTTCCATCGGGCTGTATCTCTTCAAACGTCCCTGTTCTATGAAAGTTGTGAATTCTTTCTGCACCTGGGGTATCATCGACTTCAAATATATGACCACTTTCAGTTTCTCGCACATGATTGTATGGGTACTTTGTTTTCGTTTCCGCTGACCCTTGAGGATCGGGTTCGTCCCAAGATGATTCGGTCTTCCTAGCTTTTACTGGATCGCCATCGATCTCAGGTGCAAATGCAATTGGCACACCTTCTACTTTCATTTCACGCTTGACTGCTAAAGAATAATGCTTCTCTGCAATGTCTTCTCTACTGAGTCTAGGTATGTCAGACTCTGGAACTGTGTTTCTGCCTGATGCATTATCACTGAATGGGTAGACGCCATTAGGATCATTGAATCCAACGTTTTCATTTGGTGGCTGCATAGAAAGTGCAGACAGAGATCCCATAATGACAGGTATCTGTGAATCGGCGCCATCAGCAAAAAACCCAAATACATGTGAGCCTTCTACAAGTCCGGTTGCTGATTGTCCTATACCCGAAACACTTGCTGAAGTTACTGGATTCATTAGCACTGCAAGAGGCAGATCTTCTGTAGGTAACTCCGATTTGTCCGCAGTGTGATATCCTAAGATTCTTACTCGCACTCTTCCGATTTTAGCAGGATCGTTTCTATCTTCTACTACACCTTGCCACCATGTAAATTGCGGATATATCATTATACCACATCCCCTATACTATCACGCGCAATTTCTAATATCATTTCATGTTCTCTTGTCACGCTGATTTGATGTCTGATTCCGGTAATTACATATATGCCAGATATTTGAGGGTCAAACAATTCTTCAACATTTGGATTTATACCCTTTTCACCTACGTTGGGATAGTTAAAACGTATCAGCTTACCGACTTCAATGTCTGTTTTACCTGGTACAGTTATTTCATATTTTATAGCAGACAGTTCAGCTAGTGCAGTATTTCTAAATGAAGTTGCTGTAACCTGATTGACATTGAATGCATCATTTTCACCGAACAATCCAGACGCACCAGCTTTAAAGTTGATTACTGATAGAGGATCTGATTTGACTGTCTCACCATGAGGTGCTGTCTTTGTAATATGTTTAAATGTGCCAAATGTATCTGGTAGCAAATTCTTTAACTGCGATGAACGTTCTGCATGCTGACTAGTATAATCAAATCGAATGTCATATAGATCTTTGTTTGCAAAGTCATATGCAAAAGTAGTGTTGCCGTAGTAACCACTCATTCTATTATCTAATTGGTCATAGTATACAGGAAAATCTACATTACCGACAGTTATCATTTGATCAGATTCATAGGGCGAGGAATATGTAAATCCAGCTGTTCTATTGTCCTGCCTAACATCTTTCGACTCATCCAGAGTACTTACATAACTATATTCATCGTATAGAGTTTTAGACTTTATTTGTTCCTGAACCAAAGACGATATAGAAGTAAAATAAAAATACTTATTGGATTCAAAGAACATTACATTAGGCATCTTTAATTGTTGCCCAATAGAATTCTTAGCTAGAAAATTTAAACATTTGAATGGCGACCAATGAGATGCGATAAACTCAAAGTTGCTTGTATTGTGCGGCGTGTCGTGCAATAGTACTTCACTGGTAGTTGAATCTCCTCCCTTAATTCTAGGCTCTTTTAAGTCTTCAAATATCTGAGACGCAATAACATCAGTACCGCCTGTGTATTTTTTTGCAAGGCGTGTTATACTATCTTTTTGACCTTCGATTGACATAAACTGAAGTTCATAAAATTGCTGCCTATCATTGTCAAGTTTTCTATTCGTCACCGAATATATCGAAAAGGTTTTGTGTATTACTTGACTCGGATCATCGGATAGAAAAGGTGTTCTAAGTTTAAAGGTTATAAACTCATCGCCCGTAAATAACTGACCTAAAATATTCGCTGCATCAGAAATTAACGCACCACCAAACATACATGGCTGATAGATGCTCTCTGACAATGAAAGTTCCATCAAAAAGTTATTCAGATCTACTTTCTCACCGGCAGATGTTGTTAGAAAAACTTCTTCAACTCTCACATCACCGGCAGTTTGTTGGGCACTTTCAGCCATTATGCAGCAACCAACAGTTTGAATTCTTGTACAAAATCATTCAGATGTACAGGACGTAACAGAAGAATTTCTTGTCTTGCTTCATTCTCTAATTCTTCGTGTTCTAAATGTGTGATAGGAATCAACTCACCACTTTCTATCTGTGTAGGATTGTAGTCACTGCATATCAATGGTCTAGCTGCCAGTGCATAATGATGTATTTCATTTTCATTCCCTGCACCATAACGCTGTGTTACCATTGCCAGCAATTGTTCAGGCGTATAGTACCACTCATTGTAAGGGTCCACTATATTGTTTATCAATAAAATCACCCAATGATATTCAGGATCTTTGTATAATTGATATGCGATGTCCTCAGGCCTTTCGCCGGATCTAAGCGTGTAGCGTTCAAGAAACATTTCATTCACAATGAATTTATCTCGTGGCACCACTCTTCGGAATATATCGGTTACGATCTCTTTCTTTGGATCGAATGGGTATAACAATCTGGGAAAATGATTAAAAAACATTTAATTAGAATCCTTGCTCTGCTGCGTCTTTATTTAATACTTCTAATTCTTTGAATACCATCTGCATAGTAATTTCTGATGGGGCGCCTTCAGTTCCTGCAATCGTTGTAAAGGTTCCGCCGCTGCCATATACTATACTCAAATCTACCAATGCACAAGATTTTATTCTGTGTAACCATTTATTTCTTGAAGAATTGTAATTAAATTCAATATCGAATTCTGATGGATATATTAAAAAGAATCCTTCCGTTGATCTTTCTGAATGCATATTCTTTTTGAATTCTGCTATGATTTTATGCACCGCGTCATTTTCAGCCGCGTTTCTTGGTGCAAATTTATAATCAAATGCAAACTGCCTAAAATTCATAGACTTAAACAATTGCTCTTTATTCGGATTAGGCACCTTACCAGAAGCTGCTTGCAATGCACCCGAAACGTTTATATCAGCGCCAAGAGCTTTTGGGATATCTGACAAGCCTGCAAGTGTTCTTCCCATAAATTCTGCCGCTTCACCTGTCATAGCGGTGTCTAATAGAGAACTTAAATCACCACCACTTCTAGCTAATATTCCTGTCAATGCACCAATATCAGCCTCTTGCCATTGAGCACCGTACTTGACTGATGGCGAAGTAGGAATATGGAGTGTAATTGATGTGTTCGTTTTAACCACTCGATTTGAAGCCAGCATGTTGCCAGCTTTTTCGCCTAGTGCCTGCCCTGCTGCAAAGCCCCCACCAGCTCCTGCCAGGCCAAAGGCGCCTTTAACTAATGAATTATTACCACCACCAGTTGCTAATTTTGCTAGTCTATTTCCTACAACAGCACCAGCAACACCGGCGCCTAATGTTATTAGATTTTTACCTTCTTCATTAGTCAGACGACCGTTGCTATTATTATCATATTCAACGTCTTTATTATTTTTAACAAATGCTTTACCAGCAGTAGAGTTTTCTCTTACTTTAATTCTAAAAGTAACATTATGTGGCTGCTCTATATTATCTTGCCCTATATTAGAAGGATATCGAAGCATTTGCATACTACCTGCAGCTTGACCTTGGCTCTTTGCTTTATCTATTGCTTCCTTAGCATCTTGCTTAGATTTTGCAACAGGATTTTTTACTATCACTGCTTGATCAGAGGACGCTTGTTCATCGTCTATAACAGTGCTGACAGACTCATCACTCTTAGGAAGAACCGTACTATTTGCAGCCCTACGAGCGTTCTCTTTTCTTCTTGTCTCAGAGCGTGAAGCCATGTGATAAATACCTGTACGTTATCTAATTTATACTATTTATATGCCATATAACAAACAGATTCATCAAGGACGCTTTAAACCGAAAAATGTCCACAAGTATAAAGGGAATCCAACTAATATTATTTATCGCTCTGGATATGAGCTAAAATTCATGAATTGGTGCGACAAGAACGATGATGTGCTTGCATGGGGCTCTGAAGAGATTGTGATACCCTACAGATCGCCACTAGACAATAGAGTGCATAGATACTACCCAGATTTCGTCATCAAGATACGAGATACGACATATCTAATAGAAGTCAAGCCATTTAGATTCACACAAGAACCTAAGATACCTAAAAGAAAAACAAAGAGATTCATAACTGAAGTTAAACAATGGGGCGTAAACTTGGCGAAGTGGGAGAGTGCTAAAGAATTCTGCTTAGATCGAGGCTGGGAATTTAAGATAATCACCGAAAAGGAACTTGGCATATCGTATAAATAGTCACATGGCTACTTTAAACGACATACGAGCAAACGATCAAAATCAGATCCGATCTGTTGATTGGTACCGAAAACAGGTGCAATCATTACCAAATACATTTGGCAGCCCAGCGGGCGTCATGCGATCTAACCTAGGAGAGCGAGATGCTCGTCCTGAAGTTGGTAGTATGTACTTGTATCTGTACGATCCGAAGACAAAAAAGAAACTACCATATTACGATACGTTCCCTCTCGTTCTTCCTTTTGAAGATGCGAAAGGAGGATTCTATGGGCTGAATCTTCACTATTTACCTTATGGTCTTAGATTTGAGTTACTTGAACAATTGAAACGAACAAAGAATACTCGCACTATAAATCAAGATACTCAATTTCAACTTAGTTGGAACTTATTAAAATCAGCATCAAGATTTCCCGCAGTTCAGCCAACTATTAAACGATACTTGTATTCGCAAATACGATCAAGATTACTAAAGATAAACCCACAAGATTGGAGCACAGCCGCAGCACTTCCCGTAGAGCAATTTGAGGGAGCAAGCAAACAGACTGTATTCAACAGGTCAAGGAAAGCAATTTAATGGCAACTTTAAATGACTTTGTAAGTAAAATAAGAACAGGTGATCTTGCAAGAAGCAACCGTTTTGAAGTAGAGATATTATCACCCGGTGCAATAGATAGTAACGATGTAAACATACTATGTGAAGATGCATCAGTCCCTGGATTGATTATTCCATACGTCCCGATAAAAATTGGAAACATAACAGAACCTAGAGCGCATGGAATGGAGTTCTTCGGTGACAACGCAACATTCACATTTTTCTGCGACACAAATTGGGATGTGAGAGCATACTTTGAAAACTGGATGGCAGCTACTGTAGATCCAGTATCTAGAGAAGCAACATTCTTTGACTTGTGCGCGGGTACAATCAACATATTTAGCTTGAACAGAAAAGATGCTAGGGTGCGTGGTTGGCAGTTAGTAGACTGCATCCCTAGAAATATATCACTTGGAAATTTTTCACAAGGCAACGAAGCACCAATGCGAGTGTCAATATCAATCGCATATAAGAAATGGGTTGCTTTAGGCACCGCAGATGTAAGCCCCGAGAACACACTAGAATCTGCGGTTGGTGATCCAAGTACTAACATACCGCTTAAAGGCCTTAAAGGCCCTATCACCGACGATGTTAGAAGTTTTTCAAATTTATCTATAGAACAATACGCTTAATTAATGGAGAATATTATGGCATTACCTAGCATTGATGCACCAACATATGAGATTGAAATACCTCATACAAAAGAGACTAAGAAATTCAGACCATTCTTAGTAAAAGAAGAAAAACTTCTTGTCTTGGCAAATGAGTCTGGTGAACACCGTGACATGATACGAGCAACACAACAAATTGTCACGAATTGTTCGTTTGGTGAGATCGACGGGGAGAAGTTGCCGCTGTTTGCGCTGCAAAAAATATTCTTAGATATTAGGTCACAATCAATATCTAGTGTAATCGATCTTGTATTGTCTTGTGGTTCGTGTGAAGCACAAAATGCGCATTCAATCGACTTAGCTACACTTGAAATTGAAGAGACTGAAGGTCATAGCACGATGGTGAAATTGAGTGATACATTGTTTATTGAGATGCAGTATCCTGATCCATTTCAAGTCAGTGAATTGCTAGATACTAGCGATCCTGAAACTGTATACAGAATTGCAGGAAACTGCGTAAGTGTAATTTACGATGGAGATGAAAAATACAATGCATTTGAGTCTTCCGAAGATGAAAGAAGGGACTGGGTAGAACAGCTAACATTAGAACAGTTTGCAAATCTACGAAAATTTTTTGAAACTATGCCTGTCTTAGAACACGCAATAGATTTCGATTGCGTAAAGTGTGGTAAAGCAAACTATATTAACTTCAATGGGTACCAGGATTTTTTCGTTTAAACCTCTCCCATGATACGTTAGAGAATTATTTTAAGACCAATTTTCTACTAATGCAGGAACATAAATATTCCTTAAGTGAAATTGAAAATTGGTTGCCTTGGGAGAGGCAAGTTTACATCGCTATGTTAATCGAGCATCTAAAGAAAAAGGCAGAAAGGGCTAAAAAGTAATGGGTATCTTAGACAACGCAGCGTCTGCTCTAGGCGGGCGCGTAAAAGAAAGTTTAGGTGTAAGCAAAGAAACTAAAGGCTTCGGTAACATTATGGGAGGCGCGTTCAGTGCTGCGAACATGTTTGGGGCTGATAGCTTTCTCGGTGAAACATTCAGTAGCGATGAAGAACGAGACCGCGTAAAGCAATTCAACAAAGATCAAAAATCATCCAATAAAGAAAAAGCCTCAAGTTCTGGTGGAGGTCTATTCGGTGGCGCTGCAAAAGTAGAAAACGCAGGTATCAACGCTGAGGGGTTGGAAGGTATAGCAGATGACGTAAAAACAATACGAGACATCTCAGAGGAAGAGTTTACTGCACCTCCTGCAGATAAAAAGGATGAGAAAGAAAAGCCAGAGTTTGATCAATTAAAAAAGACAGAAGAAGTAAAGAAAAAAGAGGTAGCTAAAGTTGTAGGTATCACATCAGCGCAAGGTGATACTATGATTGGGCTGCTTGAAGATATTGCTAGAGGCATTGGAGACATCGACGGCGGTGGTAGCGGAATGTCAACACCTAGCATACGTCCAAAACTTAAAACAGGCGCTAAATCGCCAAAACCAAAACCAAAAAGCGTAAAGCCAACAAAGGTGCCCACTAAGCCAACCAGTCCGTTAGCAAAAGCTACTAGTGCTGCAAAGAATGCAGGATCTAAAGTTGGAAGTGCCGCTGCGAAAGTCGGAGCAAAGGGTGTGCCCATACTTGGTACTGCACTTGCTGTTGGCGAAGGTGCGAAGGATGTATTTGATGCAGAACAAGCTATGGAAAACTTGGAAAGTACCGCAGAAGAAGCACAAATCGCAAAAGGTGAAGGTATAGGAAAAGCATCTGGTACACTTGCTGGTGCTGCTGCTGGTGCTGCTGTAGGTAGTGTCGTTCCTGTAGTAGGAACAATAGTTGGCGGCATAGTAGGCGGTGCTTTGGGATACTTTGCAGGCGGTGAAGCGGGAGGAGCACTTGCTGATGCATTGCCCGTTGATCCGGGTGAAATTGCAGAATCAAATGCAGTCGCAGAAGAGATACTAGAAGATGCAAGCACAAAGATAGATGGTAAAAAATTAGTAGACACAATACGAAGCGATGCCTCTGAAATTGAAGCTACATTAACAGAAGCCACACTTGAAGAAAGTGGAAAAGACGAGCTAAGTGAGAACGACAAAGCCGCTATTGCAAATGCTTCACTAGTCAAAGCTATTCAAAATAACAAAGAAGCATTAGATGCAGTAGGGGTATCAATGGACCCCGAAGCAATGCAAGCAATAAATGAAAGAATAGAAAAAAGACAAGAAACCAATTTAGAAGCTGCCGAAGACTCTGGGCTGTATAACAAAGATATGATGGGCAATAGTGAAATCGACAAAGAGAAGCTGGCAACAACGGAAGATACAGGGCAGTTAAATGCAATGCTCATGGACCGTGACTTGAGCGAAGAAGATACTGCTGCGGTGCAGTCAAGACTCAATGATATAAAAGCAACCCCAGATCCTTTAGAAGCAAGCGTCTTGCGGTCGAATTCACAGTCAGCAAACGCGCCAGCAGCAACAGTTGAAGATGCTACCGATGTTGCAGCAACATCAAATGTACCTGCAGCCCCAATAGTAATACAAGCACCAGGTGGACAAGCAGCACCCGCTGCATCACCGGATGTCAACGTACTAGTAACACTACCGAAAAGTATAAGCCCGAACAATGCAACAGGCAGTCGGTATCTTGCTTCGGTCATGTC